>ENA-OQET01000092-OQET01000092.1-human-gut-metagenome-genome-assembly--contig:-NODE-92-length-46281-cov-5.687199_pt1 | contig 46281 bp, 28 predicted proteins | sample MGYA00242800_ERZ504645 | MGnify/ENA primary metagenome ERZ504645 (study PRJEB26092, sample SAMD00036308) | human gut metagenome | host: Homo sapiens | study: EMG produced TPA metagenomics assembly of... | reverse complement strand
CAGTTCAAATCTTCCTTCAGCCATTCGGTAAGCAATTCACGGTTAGCGTGGAAAGGTACACCATTGTCTACACCTGAGTTAACCATTACACTCAGTGCTCCCTGACGGATAGCTGCAAGGAACGGGGCGAAGTGCTTTTCGCGCATATCACTACGTGAGATAGAAGAAGGTGTACGGTCCTTACCCGAAACAGGAACACCATATCCCATGTAATGTTTCATGCAGGCTGCCACATTATATTCGCCGATATGATTCGGATCACTTCCCTGAAAACCTCTGACAGAAGCCTTACCCATTTCTGCGTTTACGTAACAGTCTTCACCGTAGTTCTCCCACATACGCGACCAGCGTGGATCACGTCCTAGGTCGACTACCGGAGCATAGGTCCAGGGGATGCAGCCGGCTTTAGTTTCATATGCAGAAATTGCTGCTGCCTTTTCTGTCAGTTCACGATTGAAAGCTGCTCCCATATTGATGCCTTGCGGGAACATGGTTCCATCGAGTGTATAGGTAGTTCCGTGAATCTGGTCGACACCATAGATACAAGGTATGCCGATTTCTTTCATGGACAAATCCTGAATCTGTTTGATTGCTTCAGCCCATTTTTCCTTTTTCTGTGCGACACTCAGCGGGAACATTCAGCAATGAACCTACCTTATATTTACCAATTACAGTGTCGAGCATGGCAGGATTCAGTGTAAATCCGTTTTTCTTGCTAGCTTCGAAGTCACTCACTACGTCGATGGTGATTTCACACATCTGGCCGATTTTTTCTTCGAGTGTCATTTTCTTCAGCCATTCCTGAATATGTGCCTCGATAACCGGATCGGAGGGAATAGCCGGAGCCGGCTTTTGTCCTCCTACTGTCAGGCAGACACCAGTACATAACACAGATGCCAGTGCCAGTTTCTTGAAGTTTTTCATGGTCAATTATTTTTTAGTTGTTATAGTTTGTTTATCAGTTATTCGAATATGAACGTAATACATTCTCCTTGTTTTATAGTGAACGGGATGAAAGAGTCTGTGCGACAGGCTGTATCGTTGAGGAGTACTTTTTTGACTCCTTTGGGCCATTTCATCTTCAGATTGTTCTGCCATCCTCCGGTGATGGTTGCCTGTACTGGCTTTCCATCTTTCCATACAAGATCGACTGTGGCGCCTCCTCTTACTTTTAGTCCGTAAAAACTTCCGTCTTTCCAGGAATCAGGCAGGGCGGGAAGCAGGTGGATGAAGCCATCCTGACTTTGCAACAGCATTTCGCTGGTACCTGAAGTCCCCCCCAGTTGCCATCCATTTGAAAGGGTGGGTGTGAGCAAAAGAGATTAGGGAATGTTCCACTTCCGTGTTGTGTGGGGTTCTGAGCCGTATATGCCGGGTAAAGCAGGCTGCGGAACAGCTTATATGCGCGGTTGCCGTCGCCCAGTCGTGCCCAGAAGTTGATTTTCCATGCACGGCTCCATCCTGTACCTTCGTCCCCTCGTCGGTTTAAGGTTTTCCGGCAAGCTTCTGCCAGCTCGGGAGTTTTAAGAATCGAAATCTGATTTCCCGGATGCAGACCATACAGGTGAGATACATGACGATGATGAATATCCGTTTCTTCGTAATCTTCCAGCCATTCCATCAGGTATCCTTTCTTGCTTATCTGGTGAGGTGGCAATAACCCGATGGCCTCTTGCAAAGCTTCAGCATAAGCAGTATCTGTATGCAGAATATGTGAAGCTTCTATCACGTTGGTGTAAAGTTCACGTACCAGTTGGATATCCATTGTTGGACCCATACATACACTGATAGGCGTACGGTCTTTTCCCGGTAGATAAAAAGCATTTTCGGGTGAAGAAGTGGGAGCTGTAACGAGCCATCCGTGTTTGGGTTCGCGTACCATGGTAGAGTAGAAAAACTCTGAAGCTCCTTTCATAATCGGGTAAATATCTGCCAGATAGTTCCGGTCGCCACTGAAAAGATAATGTTCCCACAAGTGTGCGCAAAGCCATGCTCCTCCGGTATTCGTTGCTCCCCATGACGGATGTTCTCCGGGAGCGGTATAGTTCCATACATTGGTCATCATGTGGAGTACCCAGCCTTTTGCTTGCGGACCGTAAAAGGCTTTTGCACTTTCTTCTCCGCTGGGGACCAAGCGTTTCACTAAGTCAACCAGTGGTAAATATAGTTCCGATAGATTAGCTTGTTCTACCGGCCAGTGGTTCATTTGTACATTGATGTTCGTATGATAGTCGCCATTCCAGGGAGTTCCCGGCTCGTTAGCCCAAAGTCCTTGCAAGTTGGGAGGCAGGCTTCCCGGACGTGTACTGCTTATCAGCAAATAACGTCCGTAATTATAGTAAAGAGCTGCCAGCGAAGGATCGTCCTGCTGCTGGAATCTTTCAATTCTCTGATCGGTAGTCAAATGTGAAACGACTTCATTTTCGGGCAGACGGATTCCTGCACGGTTGAACAGAGCCTGGTAACTTAGGATTGCTTCCGATACAGTTTCGCAGAGATTGCTTTTCAATGCATCGTTGAGTATTCGGTCTGCTTCCGTTTCATAAATTTCTCCTGCCAGAAAGGAGGTCTTTGCCGATACTACAATCCATGCTTCGTCCGCATTTTGTACAGTGATAGACTGTTCGTCAGTCGACTGGTTTGTCTGCCTGCCCTTGCATGTTATTCCGGCAATGGCAGCATAACGGACCTCCGCTTGCGAGGAACCACTGTCCAGACTGCCGTACAGTTCCAGTTTTCCTTCAGCCAGTTTGCGTACGCTTCCTCTTTCCGGACGGCTCAAATTCATTTTGAAATTGATGGAACCAGGAACGTTTGCTTTCAGGTGTATCAGCATGACATCTTTATCACGTGAAACGACGTATTCGCGCACATAATTTACATTCCCGCGGGAGAAAGTTGTGTATGCGATTCCCTTACTTAAATCCAGCCAGCGGTGGTAATCAGCAGGAACATCCTTTTCATGTACTCCGTACTGATGCTCCAAAAATAAATCGCCCAACATCTGAAAGGCTCCATACGTTCCTCCTTTTTCCGGTTTCTTAGGAACAAAGCTGGTATACATCAGTTCTTGTGCTTCTTTGTTCTTTCCTTTGAACAATAGCCGACGTATTTCGGGCAGGCTTTTGGAAGCGTCGGGATTCAGATAATTGGCTTCCGACCCACTCCACATGCTGATTTCATTCAGAACAATATGCTCTTTGCCGATTCCTCCGTCGGGCATCATACCCAGTCTGCCGTTGCCTAACGGAAGAGTTTCCTCCCACTGTGCAGCAGGTTCGTCGTACCACAATGTCTGGTCACTGCATCCTGGAGTTGGATGAGGTTCTTCTCCGGTAATACATTTATACAATGTTTCAGCAATAATAGCAGCTCCGTACTTGTCGGGATGCACTCCGTCGACGTAGAGTTGTGGGTAATAAGGAAGCATTGCTGTATGGAGGTCGATCACGGGTAAGCTTCTTTCGGCTGCAACTTCCCGAATATATGGAATGATTCCGTTTACAATGATACTGTCGTTGATGCCCCATTCTTTACGGTTAGAAGGAATAGGCAGACAAAGGTAGATGCGAGGATGTGATGCAAGTGCCTGGAATTTATCGATCAACAGGTTCAGATCGTCCTTGAATGTTGCATGATGCTGCCAGTTCTGCGGCTTGGAATCATTGGTTCCGAGTTTGATGGTTACGATATTGGGCAGAAAATCCAGCGCTTCCTGAAAACGTGTGGTTTTCATATAAGGCAGATCTCCTTTCAGGCTCAATGTATGAGCAGTCACGCCAAAGTTGCCTACTTCGTAATTGTTTCCCAGTAATTTCTGAAGGGCAGCCGGATAACTTTCTTCCGAAGGATTCTTCAACAGAAACCCTTCGGTAATGCTGTTACCTACACAAGCTATCTTGATTCTCTTTTCCGTTTGTGCCTGTATGGCAAGAGGAAGAATCAGGAATATTCCTAATATATACAGGTATAGTTTTCTCATGTTTATTCTCCTTTATATTTCATGTATCGGAAGTCGGCATACGCTTTCGATTGTGTGGAAGCAGATACACTATATAGTCCGAGTACGACTCCGGTAAATCCTCCAGCTGTTTCACTGCTGAGGTAACGGGTATTCATTTTTCCCAGCTCATGATAAATACCGTTTTCTGTATAGCCGAAGTAATAGAAGTTTATGTCCGATTTAATATTCAGTTCTATGTTTCCTTTACTGTTTAGTGGCATCTCCTTTTCGATATGTTCCAATTCTCCCAGTTTGTAGCGAAGGACAACCGAACGGCTTTTATCCTTGTTCTGACGGACGAACAAATCGTAGTGTGAGTGGTATTCCATATATACACTGATACCAGCTTCATCATTTGCTTGTGCATCTTTTAATTCTAAAGAAATAGCGGCTTCCATATTGAAGTGCTCTTGCCGGATAGCAACAAAAGTCGGGCTCTTTTGCTCATTCAAAGAAACCGGAGTTGCTTTCAGACGGAGATTTCCGTTCTTGAATTCATAGTTCTGCATATTGGGATTTTGCAGGTACATCCATTCGGGGGATAATTGTTTGTTCTCGAAAGTGATGGTTTCGGGTTTTTGCTTTACTGTCTGAAGTGGAAGGGTAGGAACATTCATGTCCAGCTGGATTGTACCATTTCCGTTTTACGACGGGCCATGCATCTTTTGTCCCAGCGTACGGGAGCCAGATAAGTTTCACGTCCCAGGGTATGATGGAATCCCGGCATAATACGGTAAGCAAGACAAACCATCCACCATGAACCGTCTGTACCTTCTACCAGATCGGCATGACCTGTACCCTGGATAGGGTTAGTTTCTCCAGCCTGACAAGCATGAGTCAGAATCGGATTTTGCCGGATTTCCTACGTACGGTCCGTCAATGTAACGGCTGCGTGCGATGGTGATGCTATGTGCTACTTCTGTTCCTCCTTCTGAAATGAGCAGGTAATACCAGCCGTCTTTCTTATAAATATGTGGTCCTTCCGGATAACGTCCTCCGGTTCCGTTCCATATCTTTTTGGAAGGTGTGAGCTGCTTTCCGGTCATCGGATCTATTTCGCACAGATTGATGTAACCGTCCGGATTGCTTACCATGTAGCATTTACCGTTTTCGAAATACAAGGAAGGGTCGATTCCTCCTTGTTCCAGCCATACGGGTTCCGACCATTCTCCTTTGGGATCGGTTGTGTGAACCAGAAAATTACCTTTGCCTGATACATTGGTTGTAATCATGTAGAATACTCCTTCGTGATAACGTATGGTAGGAGCAAAGATACCGCTTCCTCCATTGGCTCCTTTCAGGTTAAGTTGTGATTCCCGTGTCAGGCAATTGCCTATCTGCTCCCAGTTTACCAAATCTTTACTATGGAAGAGAGGTACTCCCGGAAAATATTGAAAACTGCTGTTTACCAGATAATAGTCATCGCCAGCTTTACATACGCTAGGGTCGGGATGAAATCCGGGAATTACCGGGTTTTTATAACCCTGAGCAAATGTTTCGCATAGAGAACAAGCTAAGGCGCAAAGTAAGATACCAATGTTTCGCATAATTCATTAAAGTTAAAAAGTTACTAAGTCTTTACCTGACTTCGATTACAAAGATACATGATTTTGATTTTCTGTATCCGTTCTTTTGTTTCCTGTCACGAGCTAAAATGTTTCCAATAGGGTATTCAAATGTTTCAAACCTGTTTATTTCCCTGTTCTTTTATGATTTAACGTACATAGAAAACATTATTTTTGTTGAATAAAGTAGGTATCTAATAATAAAATCTATAATCTTATTTTACTATGAAATTTTTTTGTCTGGTTATTTTTTCTGTTAATTGGCGGGGTTAATGTTTGGGCCGCAGGACCTAAAATATTGTTTATCGGTGATTCCATTACTGATGGTAACTGGGGAAATAGTGATGGAAGTGCCCAACCTTCTTCTGTCCGCAATCATTGGGATATGAATCATATCTATGGAAGTGGGTACATGTATCTGTGTGCTTCTTACTATCAAAGTAATTATCCTGAGCAAGAATATCAGTTCTTCAACCGGGGTATCAGCGGAAATACATTGAACGATTTGAAGAACCGGTGGAAGGAAGATGCTCTTGCGATACATGCTGATGTAGTTTCTGTCTTGATAGGAACGAACGATGTGAATGAATATTTAGGTAAAAAAGACAGTGAAGCTTTCGATTTTGTTTCGTGGGAACAGACTTATCGGAGTTTGCTGGATAGTCTGCGTCAGGATAATCCGCAGGTGAAGATTGTATTGGGTGAGCCATTTACAGCTTGTACGGGAAATATGAAAAAGACTGAAGATTTTGCTTTACGTGATAGTCTGATACAGCGTCTGGGAAAAATAACCTTACAGATAGCAGCCGATTATGGAGCTGTATTCATCCCATATGCTTCGATGTTTCACCGTTTGCTGGAAGAAAACCCGGAATTGCCGGATACTTATTGGATTTGGGACGGAATTCATCCGACACCTGCCGGACATAAGCGGATGGCAGACTTGTGGATAGAACAAATAGAAAAATATCATATATTGTAATAAAGGAGGATAAACAGATGGGCAGATGGAATATCAGGTGGAGCATATTGCTTGTTTTATGGTGTGTTACGGGGGTGAAGCTGGCTGCAATGAAAGTTGAGTCATTAGATAGGGGATGGTTTTTTAATCGCGGGTATGAATCTCAGGCTGCGGATAAGGTAACGGTTGATCTTCCGCATACGTGGAATGCTGCTGATGCGATGTTTGGTAATGTGAATTATTATCGGGGAATGTCAACTTATTCACGTTTTATCGTTGTACCTTCATCGGAGAACTTTAAGCGTGTTTTCTTGCGCGTAAAGGCTGCACAGACTGTAGCTGATGTGTATTTGGATAATCATTTTGTAGCTCAGCATAAAGGTGGATATACCTCTTTTACCGTAGAGCTGACTCATCTGATTCGGAGAGGGGAAAAGCAGAAACTGGATATCAGGGTGAGTAACGCTCAAACTATGGAAATAGCTCCGATATGCGGCGATTTTAATATATGGGGTGGGCTGAATCGTGGCGTGGAGCTTTTGTATACGGATGATGCTTGTATTGATCCGACATTTTATGGCTCATTTGGAGTTTTCTTTACTCAATATAATGTCTCAGAAAAGTATGCCGGACTGGAAATGAAAGCATTGCTATCGGGAACTGAAATGGCATTGAATGATTGCTCTATTGAGTTTTCTTTGTTGGATGCGAAACATAAAGTTGTTTGGTGTAAGGAAACAAGTGTGTCTGGTAAGGAAGCCCTGGTGAAGATGGAACTTAATAACCCGCATTTATGGGATGGAGTTAATGATCCATATTTATATACCGGAGTTGTCGTTCTGAAAAGAGGTGGTAAAGAGATTGATCGTCGGGAAGAACATGTTGGCTTCCGGTTTTATTCAGCAGATCCGGATAAAGGCTTTTTCTTAAATGGTAAGCCCTATTCGATACATGGAGTCAATTATCATGAGGACCGTGCAGAAAGAGCATCGGCTTTTCGTCCTGAAGATTTTGAATCGGATTTGAACTTGATACAGGAAATGGGATGTACTGCTGTTCGACTGGCGCATTATCCGCATGCACAACAGTTGCATAATTTGATGGATAGGAGAGGACTGATTGCTTGGGCTGAAATTCCTTTTGTAAATGTATTTGTCAGCCATCCTCTGTATAGAGAAAATTTAAAGCAACAATTAGTGGAACTGATTTGTCAGTATTATAATCATCCTTGTATTTTGACATGGGGACTTTTTAATGAAATCAACCCGGGATGGCTGGAAAATCCAAACCCTATGGCAGAAGAACTGAACAAGTTGGCTAAGAAATGGGATATATCACGACCGACAACGGGGGCAAGTAACCAGGAAGATCCTTTGAACGGAATACCTGACTTGATTGCATTCAACCGTTATTTCGGATGGTATGGGGACGATTGTAAAGAGATGGGTGAGTGGATCGATAAGGAGCATCGGGCATATCCTCAGCGATGTATGGGCATAAGTGAATACGGTGCTGGTGCGGATGTGTTTCAACAGGCGGATTCCTTGATTCATCCAGAGCCGTGGGGACAATGGCATCCAGAAAACTGGCAGACTTATTACCATATAGAAAACTGGAAACAGCTTGCTTCACGTCCGTTTTTGTGGTGTAAATTTGTTTGGTGTATGTTTGATTTCTCGGCGGCCGGTCGAAAAGAAGGTACGACTTTTGGCCGAAACGATAAGGGATTGGTGACATACGATCGGAGGATTAAGAAAGATGCTTTTTATTTTTATAAAGCAAATTGGAACAAGAAAGAAAAAGTGCTGTATATCGCATCGAAGCGTTGTCAGAATAGGTCGAATTCATCGGTGGACATTCAGGTGTTTAGTAATTGTGGTGATGCAGAGTTATTTGTGAATGGAAAAAGTATGGGAAAATGTACGCCTGATGAGGTCTGTGTGGCTACATGGAACAATGTTCCTTTACAGTCGGGAGAGAATCAGGTAACAGTATGTGCATCGGGGCTTTCTGATAATTGTGTGTGGTATAACAATGACTGAATTGAATATCTAAATAACGTTTGACTAGGCTGAGTCTATCGTTTCATTACTGTGAAACGTTATTTCCATTTAGGTGAAGCGACCGTTTCACTCTAGTAAAACGATTTAAATATGCTAATTTGGGCTGTATAGCTTGGAGTTTTTTAATTTTGAACTATCAAAAAAGGAGTTGTATCGTGGTAGCGGTACAACTCCTTTCTGTTATTAATTGGCTGGAGTTTTATTCTTCTGTCCGGAATGTTGTCCGTAAACGGATGTCCGATGATGAGGCTCCTATTTCCAGTGTCATTTCTTTGTCAGGAAGAATGAAACGGTTCTGCTTTTCATCCCATACTTGTAACTCTGTATAAGGGACAGTTAACTCTACTTTTTTCATTTCTCCTTTACGTAGACTGATGCGCTGGAATGCTTTCAGTTGCTTGATAGGATCTTTGTCCGTATGTTTTCGTGCGGAAACGTAAAGTTGTACAACCTCATCACCATCCATATCGCCAGAATTTTTCAGGTTGAAGCATACCCTTAAGGTATCGCCACGTTCAATAACACGGTCATTGAGAGCTGTTCCAGAGTAATTAAAGCGGGTATAGCTTAGTCCATAACCAAAGGGATATAATGGCTTTTCTTTAAAATACATATATGTCCGGCCGTGAGTAATATCGTAATCCATCATGTGAGGAAGGTCGGTGATGTTTTTTACCCAGGTTTGGGTTAGTCTGCCTGCCGGATTATAATGTCCGAATATAACATCGCTTACAGCATGTCCCAACTCCTGACTGCATTGGGTGAGATGAAGCAGAGCGGGTACTGTCTGGTTGGCTCGATTGATGGCATAAGGAAAGCTGCTGATCAATACTCCAATTGTATTGGGATTAGTTTGAGCAACTTGTAGAAGCAAATCTTCTTGATCCAGTTGTAGCGACTGGCGGTCGACGGCTTCTTTTCCTTCACTTATGACGGGAGCTTGTTCCCAGCCGGCATTGCAGGTAGGATGGTTGCCGACACATACAATAGCGACATCTGCCCATGCCGCAACCGTGCGTGCGCTGTCCATTCGGTTGGTTTTTACATATCGTACTTCAATATCGTTACCTGCTTCCTCGCGAATAGCATCAAGTACATTTACTGTATAAAAAGGTTTACCGGCGTACCAGTCTTGCAGGACCTCAGTCGCACGTTGTCCGATGACTGCTATCTTTTTTATCTTATGTCTGTCAAGTGGAAGCAAATGGTCTTGATTTTTGAGTAAGACGACCGATTTAAGCGTAGCTTCGCGTACCAGTGCTTTGGTTTCCGGTTTGCTCCATGGGGCAATGGTATCAGTGACACCGATGGCTGCATAAGGATTGTCTTCTGCATGGTCCAGCAAACCAAGTTTGAGAGATATTCTGAGGTTTCCCCGGATTGCTTTTTCTATATCTTCCACACTAATGAGTTTTCGGTGCAGTGCTTCGTATACGGCATCCTTATATTCATCCAGAAACTTCGTAATACCTGCTTTGATGCATGCAGCTGCCGCAGCTGCCCGGTCGTTGTCAAAACGTTTATGGTCACTCAACAGCAGTCGGAATGCTCCTCCGTCGGTCAGTAGCGTACCGTTCAGTCCCCATTCTTTCATGACGATGTTTCGCAATACGGGGTGCATGATACACGGAATTCCGTTGTAGGCGTTATAAGCAGTCATCAAGGCCTGTGATCCTCCTTCGGTTACTCCTTTATAAAAAGGATAAGCATAATATTCGTGGAACAGTTTATCGGAATAGTTGGAAGAAGAAAATGTACGTCCGTATTCATTACTGTTCGATAAGAAGTGTTTCATAAGTGAAGCATTTCTCCAGTATTTAGGATGATCCTCCTGTATCGCTTTGATGAAAGCTACAGCAAGCCTGTGAAGTAAGAAATGCATCTTCACCATAACATTCTTCAGTTCGTCCCCAGCGAGGATCTCTGCCCAAGTCTACATTGGGAGTCCACATGATAAGTCCGCTTTCCGGTATTTTGCATTTTGAAAGAGATAACGGTTTTCTGTACTGATGTAAGTTGCTACTCGATGTAGTAAGTCGGTATCCCAAGTTTCTCCTAGTCCGTAAGCTTGCGGAAAGCCTGTTGTTGGAGTATTGGCTCTGTCGCCGTATGTTGGTCCTCCCAGTACGACTCCGTGCAGGCCTTCTACACTTCCTGAGGCTTGTATTCCCAGGCGGGGGACTTGAGTATTGTTTCCCAAAGCATCCACTTTTTCGTCGAGAGTCATTCGCGCAATCAAATCGTCAAGCCGTTGTTCTTCGTTTACTGCCGGATCGTTAAATACATTTTGGGCATGTATGATTCCTGTAGTACTTGCTATGAGCAAGGTGAAAAAAAGTTTCCTATGTGTTTTCATAATGTGATGTTATTAAAGACTGATACAAAACTAATGGAAAGCGTTTTTTAATGGAATGAAAAATGTTTCACAAAAGGGTATAAAATGTTTTCACCTCTTCTGAAACAGGGAAAATACTGTCTTTTTGATGCAGAGAAAAACAAAATGTACCATATAAAGAAACAAATTTATACCAGTTTGCAAATATGTCTTTTTTACATTTGTATTATACGATTGAGATTTTGAATCAATATGGAAAACACAAAAATAAACCTATGAAAAAACTGATAATTTCTGCATTGCTTTTGGGAATAACAGGAGGTGGAATTTATGCTCGTGAAAAGGTGATATCTCACGGTTATCCTATAACTCCAGTACCTTTTACATCTGTGAAATTGACGGATTCATTTTGGGGACAACGTTTACAGGCAAGTCGTGAAGTTACCATTCCACTGGCTTTTAGTAAATGTGAAGAAACAGGACGTTATAAAAATTTTGAAATGGCTGCCCACCCCAGTGACAGTAATAAAGTGACGGGATATTCTTTCGATGACACTGATGTATATAAAACCATTGAAGGGGCAAGTTATCTGCTTCAGACTTATCCGGATAAACGGCTAAAGAAATACATAGACAGTGTGCTGATCATTGTTGCCGGTGCACAGGAGCCTGACGGCTATCTATATACTTCACGCACTATGAATCCGGCACATCCACATCAATGGGCTGGCAGTCGGCGTTGGGAAAAAGTGGAAGAGCTAAGTCATGAATTTTATAACTTGGGACATATGATTGAAGGGGCCATAGCTCATTATCAGGCTACGGGACAACTTAATTTTCTTGATATTGCAATTCGCTATGCAGATTGTGTCTGTAGGGAGATAGGGGAAGGACCGGGAAAACTGGTACGTGTACCCGGACATCAGATTGCGGAAATGGCTTTGGCTAAACTTTATCTTGTAACGGGTGAACAGAGATATCTTGATATGGCGAAATTCTTTCTGGATAAGCGCGGATATACTTCCCGAAGGGATGCATATAGTCAGGCGCATAAGCCAGTTGTAGAACAAGATGAAGCTGTCGGACATGCAGTGCGTGCTGCATATATGTATGCCGGCATGGCAGATGTTGCGGCACTTACAGGAGATACTGCTTATGTGCATGCTATAGACCGGATTTGGGAAAATATAGTATCAAAGAAATTATATATTACAGGAGGTATCGGAGCGACAAGCAACGGAGAGGCTTTTGGCAAGAACTATGAACTTCCTAATATGTCGGCTTATTGTGAAACTTGTGCGGCTATTGGAAATGTGTATGTCAATTACCGGCTGTTTTTATTGCATGGAGATGCAAAATATTATGATGTACTTGAACGTACATTATATAATGGATTGATTTCGGGAGTTTCTCTTGATGGTGGTAAATTCTTTTATCCTAATCCACTGGAGTCTATGGGGCAACATCAACGTCAGCCTTGGTTCGGATGTGCATGCTGTCCTTCCAATATCTGTCGTTTTATACCTTCTGTCCCCGGCTATATATATGCTGTGAAAGACAAGGATGTATATGTTAATCTGTTCATGTCGAATGATGTTACACTGAATGTAAGAGGTAAGAAGGTTTCTCTCTCGCAGACAACTTCGTATCCGTGGAATGGAGATATCCAGCTTAGGATTACTCATAACTCTGCAAAGGATTTTACACTGAAAATCCGTATTCCTGGTTGGGTACGAAATCAGGTTGTCCCAAGTAATTTGTATACATACACGGATGAGTTTGATCCTTCATGTCGTGTGATGGTGAACGGTGAAGAAGTTTATGCCGATTTGCAAGATGGCTATTTTTCTATTAACCGCCAATGGAAGAAAGGAGATTCAGTGGAAATACATTTTGATATGAATGTGCGTACAGTTACAGCCAATAATAAAGTAGAAGCCGATCGGGGACGTGTAGCTATAGAACGTGGACCTGTCGTTTATTGTGCTGAGTGGGCAGATAATGATTTTGATGTATTAAGTGTACTCTTGAATCCTCGTTCGGAGTTTAAAGTAATCGAGAGGAAAGATTTGCTTTGTGGCATTAATCAGATTCAGACACAGGCACAGTCGCTGGAATATGATAAGGCAGGACGGTTGCTGGTAAAAGACCGTATACTGACACTGATTCCTTATTATGCATGGGCGCATCGTGGAACTGGGAATATGGCAGTGTGGTTACCGGATGAAGTCAATGCAACTCGTCCGAAAGCTATTCCTGCTTTGGCTTCAAAAAGTAAGATAGATGCATCACATAAAATACCGACATTATTTTCTGTTGCCGATGGACTAATACCTCAGGATGAAAATGACCGTACAATTCCTTATTACCACTGGTATCCTAAAACTGGTACGACCGAATGGATTTCTTATGAATTTCCGGAAGAAGTGCAGGTTTCCACTTCGACTGTTTATTGGTTTGATGACACTCCTTGGGGCAGTTGCAGCATTCCGAAATCATGGAAGATTTATTATAAAAATGCTGAAGGAAAATGGCTCCCTGTAGAGAATCTGAATGCATACAGTATCATTAAAGGAGAGGGAAGTGCTGTTAAATTTAAAACAGTGAAAACGAAAGCAATAAAATTAGAAGTCGTACTTCCCGCTGAAAAAACAGCGGGTATATATGAATGGCAAGTAAAGTAAGATAAAGAGATTGATTATATTGTTTCTCTCTGATAATTAACTTTTTATCTATATGGGTATAAAAAGTTATAAAGAGGTGATATAAACAAAATATACCCTATAGGGAAACAAAACCGTACCTCTAAGATTCTTCTTTTTGGTTTACTTTGCAATGTTGATGATATAATAATACTGGAAAGAAAAACATAATAAATGTAAACTTTAACTATAAACAATGTACCATGAGTAAACACTTATTCGTAAAATGCACAAACGTGCATCTATGTAGTCTTGCAATGGTAATGTTACTATTGTTCTTGCCTTCGATGGCAATAAAGGCTGCTTCTCAGAGTTTGACAGTTTCGGGAGTTGTTACTTCGGCAACAGACAAGATGCCTTTAATTGGCGTGAGTGTGTTGGTGAAAGGAACCACTAATGGAACTATTACGGATTTTGACGGAAACTACTCCTTGGGAGTGGAAAAAGGTCAGACTTTAGTATTTTCGTATATCGGTTTTGTTACACAAGAAATTGTTGTTGCCGATCAGAAAACATTAAATGTTGAAATGAAAGAAGATACCGAAACCCTCGAAGAAGTTGTGGTTGTAGGTTATGGTGTTCAGAAAAAGAAACTGGTAACCGGTGCTACTGTGCAGGTGAAAGGAGAAAGCTTGGCAAAGATGAATACTAACAGCCCTTTGCAGGCAATGCAGGGACAGACTCCGGGTGTGAATATTTCTTCTACTTCTGGTCAGCCGGGTTCTGATATGAAGGTAAGTATCCGTGGTTTGGGTACAGTAGGAAATGCTTCTCCTCTTTATTTGATTGATGGTGTTGGTGGTGATATTTCAACATTGAATCCTGCCGATATCGAAAGTATTGATGTCTTGAAGGATGCTGCTTCTGCCGCTATTTATGGTGCACAGGCTGCCAATGGTGTTGTCTTGATTACTACTAAATCTGGAAAAGAAGGTAAGGCACAGATTGCTTTCGATGCTTATTACGGTGTACAGAATGTAGCTCGTAAGGCTGATATGCTGAATGCACAAGAATACATGACTATCATGGACGAACAGGCTGTCAATTCAGGTAATGCTCCTTATGACTGGAGTTCATTTAAAAGTATTTATGATGCCAATGAAAATGTCTATGATACTGATTGGGTAGATTCTATGTTTAAGGATAACGCTCAGACACAGAGCTACACATTGGGTGTTACTGGTGGATCGAAAACATCAACTTACGCTATGTCTTTGGGATATATGAGCCAGGAAGGTATTGTAGGTGGTAAGGATGTTTCAAACTATGAACGTTATAATTTCCGTATCAATTCGGAACATAAGATTTTTAAGGATTCGGATTTGTTGAAGGTTGGCGAACAAGTTAGTTTCGTTTATAAATTAAATAATGGTGTTTCAGTAGGTAATCAATATAACAATACATTAAGAGGAGCGTTCAGTACTTCTCCTTTATCGCCGATTTATAGTGATAACAATATTTATGATTCTCCTTATAACGATACTTCCAATTCTGATTGGTATAATGGCGACGGTAATCCTTATGGATTAATGATGACAAACACAAATAATGAAAATAAAAATGCTGTTTTTTCTGGTAATGTTTATGCTGAATTGCAGCCTGTGAAAAATTTGAAATTGAGAACTGTTTTTGGTGCTGTTTACGGCTCTTCTGAATATCGTAGTTTTACTCCGATGTATCAGTTCTCTATTTACAGCTACAACAATACACGTACTTCTGCTTCACAGAATATGAGTCACAGCTTGGGTATGACTTGGACTAATACAGCTACTTACGACTGGAAAGTAAAAGATCATGCTTTCAATGCGTTGATTGGTATGGAAGTTTATCAGTATTCAGGAACTTATCTTTCTGCCGGTACAGGTACACTGAGAGAAGGTTTCGACGATTGGGATCATGCTTATGTTGCAAACGGTACAGCATCGAGTGCAGACGATGGTATGTCGGTTGACGGATATCCTCAGGATGAAAGCCGCTCAGTTTCTTACTTCGGACGTTTTGGATGGAACTGGAAAGAAACATATATGATTAACGCAACTTTGCGTGCCGATGGTTCTTCTAAGTTTGCAAGAGGTAAACGTTATGGTGTATTCCCTTCTGTATCTGCCGGATGGACTATTTCGAACGAGAAGTTTATGGAAACTACTCAGAACTGGCTGGATTTCTTGAAATTACGTATCAGCTGGGGACAGGTTGGTAATCAGAATATAGACAATTACCAGTATACAGCTCCTATTACTTCTTCGAATACACATTATATTTTCGGAACTAATTATGGCGCTTCTGCTCAGTCTAGTTATTGGGGAGCATATCCAAGCCGTCTGGCAAACTCTGATGTAACATGGGAAACTTCAGAACAAACTAACATCGGTATTGATGCACGTTTCTTGAGAAGCCGTTTGAGCTTGACTGCCGATTTCTATATCAAGACTACCAAAGACTGGTTGGTTGAGGCTCCTATTCTGGCTACAGCTGGTACTGGTGCACCATACATCAATGGTGGTGATGTGAAAAATACCGGTATTGAACTGGCTTTGAGCTGGAATGATCAGATCGGAAGTGATTTTAGCTATAATGTTGGTATCAACGGAGCTTACAATAAAAATAAGGTAGGTAACATTCCAACTGAAGATGGAATTATTCATGGTGATGTCAATATGTTGTATGATAACTCTCCTGAATTCTATCGTGCAGAGAATGGTCATGCTATCGGTTATTTCTGGGGATATCAGACAGCTGGTATTTTCCAGAACAAGGAACAGATTGCAAACTGGAATGCTGACGGAAAACATGGTATTTTACAGTCTGATCCTCAGCCGGGTGATGTGATTTATGTCGACCAGAACCAGGATGGTATCATTGACGATAACGATAAAGTAGATCTGGGTAACGGTACTCCTGATTTTACCTATGGCTTTAACCTTGGCTTCAATTATAAGAACTTTGACTTCTCGTTGGTGGCATATGGAGCTGCAGGCAATCAGATTGTACAGTCTTATAGAAACCATGCAAACAGCAAAGCCAATTATACTTCAGCTATATTGGACAGATGGACTGGTGAAGGTACTTCAAACAGAATTCCGCGTGTGACTAATACTAATATCAACTGGCAGTTCTCTGATTTGTATATACAGGATGGCGATTATCTTCGTATCAGTAATATCACGTTGGGATACGATTTTGCCAAGTTGATAAATGTGAAGGCTATCAGTCAGGCACGTTTGTACTTCCAGGTACAGAATGCATTTACATTTACCAAGTATGACGGTATGGATCCGGAAATCGGTTACGGTACTTCCGACTGGGTTTCTGGTATCGATTTAGGATATTATCCTCGTCCACGTACCTTCTTGGTTGGTGTTAATCTGAAATTCTAATTTATAAATTTTAAAAGAACATCTCTATGAATAAATTTAAACTATATATGTTGGGACTGGGGCTGGCTTCTATGGGATTGGCCTCATGTACCGCTGGTTTCCTGGATGTGGAATCTAAAACAGAATCAACGACAGACAATTTCTATCGTACTGAGAGTGATGCATGGCGTGCCCTGATTGGTTGTTACGATGGATGGCAATGTACAAGTTCTAGTGCAGGATGTGCATTCTATTTTGCCTCAGAAGTTATGGCTGATGAATGTTTTGCCGGTATGGGAAATACAGATGCCCGTAATTATCAGGTGCTCGACCGTTTTGATGTCAATCAGTCGCCTTCGGATATGAATATTCTGGAAACAGAATGGACTAATTATTATGCAGCAGTATATCGTTGTAATGAATTGCTGGCTCATGAAAGCCAGATAGCTTGGAGCAGCGAAGAAACAAAAGGTACTTATCTGGGCGAATGTCGTGCGATAAGAGCATTATGTTATTTTGATATGGTACGTATGTGGGGAAATATTCCTTTGTTTACTGAACCTGTCAATGAAAATCGTCCACAGTCAGATCCGGATGAAGTCTATAATGTAATATTCAGTGATTTGCTGTATGCTGTTAATAATATTCCGGCCAGTGCTTATCCAAAGAGTGCGGCAGCATCAAATGATGGTCATATTACCAAATATGCAGCATCAGCTCTTTTGGCTAGAGTATATCTGTTCTATACCGGTTATTATGGAAAGGAACCTCAGGTAGAAGGTGTAACAAAGAGCACTGTTTTGCAGGGACTGGAAGATTTCATCGCTGTTGCCGAATCTGAAGGCTACGGACTGGTAGACGAATTTAAAAATTTGTGGCCTGCTGCTTCTACTACATGGGCTTTAAATAAGAGTACTGGTGATTACGAACAAACTTCTACTTATGCTGGCGACGGTAATAAAGAAGTTGTTTTGGCACAGAAGTTTAACTATACTCAAGACTATAACGGAAACAATGATGGTAACCGCTGGCTGGTTAACATGGGATTACGTAACTATCTGGGACATGCACCTTACGGAAGAGGCTGGGGAGGATGTACGGTAAATCCTAAGATGTGGACATCATACGGTACAGGTGATGAACGTCGTGAAGCTTCTATCATTAATCTGGTAAGTGAGGGTATTTCTGATGAAGCTGATTTTGAAACTTCTTATAAAGATCAGCGTGAATACACCGGATATACAGTGAAGAAATATACTCCGATGTCTAAATGGATGAAAGACGAAGCTAGTGGTGCCTGGTCACTGGTTGATGAAATTTCAGGTCTTGGAGAAGGAGATTTCCAGATTTCTCAATATCAGAATTTCATTGTAATGCGTTATGCTGATGTCTTGTTGATGGCCGCAGAGCTGGGAAGTCCGAATGCACAAGAGTATTTGAATAAAGTCCGCCAGCGTGCTTATACTTCTGAGGATGAAGATGGTAGTCTGACTCTTTCAAGCAACTATCGTGAAGTGACAGCTACAAAAGATAATATCATGAATGAACGTATGCTGGAGTTTGCTTTCGAAGGACAGCGTTATTGGGACTTGTTACGTCAGGGAGTAGAATATGCCGCTTCTCAGATTGCAACCAATACTTCTGTAACCAGTGGTGGCAATCCTGATAATGTAACTATTAAGGAATCAGATATCGTAAAGAAGCAGGGACTCTCTCAGATACCTAACAATCAGATTACATTATCGAATGGGGTATTGAAACAAAATGAAGGTTGGAATTAAAAACACAAGAAGTTATGAAAAAACTGATATCTAAATTATATACTGCATGGCTGATTATAACAGTCGGACTGTTTTCGGCATGTACTCCCGATTCCTTTGAACTGGAAGGGAAAGACGTTACCGTAGACGATCTTGTAGAAGGAATAGCTTTCTCTATCACTCACGATTCGGAAAATCCAAATATTGTTTATCTGAAGAGTTTAATGCCTTCAAGTTATCAGGTTTGCTGGCAACATCCTCAGGGAAGAAGTCAGGAAAGAGAAGTAACATTGCAAATGCCTTTTGAGGGAGAGTATGAAGTGACTTTCGGTGTTCAGACAAGAGGTGGTATTGTTTATGGTAATCCGGCAACATTTACAATAGATAGCTTCTGTGCAGATTTCGTAAATGATGATTTGTGGACATATCTTACCGGAGGTGTAAACAATGAAAAAGTATGGATATTCGATAATGGATCGTATGGCTATGCTGCTGGAGAAATGACTTATGCCGATCCTAGTACAACAGTAGAATGGAATAACTGGAGTGCTAACTGGGATCCGGGAGTAGGTCATACCGCTGATGATGCTATTTGGAAAAGTACCATGACATTTGGTCTGAAAGGTGGAGCAAACGTGACTGTTTACAATTCTTCTTCGAAAGAAACTGCTTCTGGTACGTTCATGCTTAATACAAGCAATCATACAATCACATTTACTGACTGTGAACTGCTGCATACTCCTTCTTGGAGCGACAGAAGTACTAACTGGAGCCGCGACTTGAAGTTGCTCGAATTGGATGAAAACCATATGCGTATTGGAGTAATGCGTGATAACAGTGAAGGTCCGTGGTGGTTGATCTGGAACTTCGTTTCGAAAGAATATGCTGACAATTATGTGCCTGAAGATAAACCAGATCCAGAACCGGCTTTGCCCGACGGATGGGAAGATATGGTATCGGAAGTGGTTACCAGCAAAATAAAATGGACAATGTCGGCCGATGTTCCTTTTGACTGGGCAAATCTGGACGGTAGTCTGATGAATAACTTTACTGCCGGCAATTATCCAGACTGGGCAACACCTGTTAGCGGATTGGATCAGCTTTCTATGACTCTCGATTCAAAAACTATGACTTATGAGTTTGCAATGCCTGACGGTACTACTGCAAGTGGAACTTATACTTTGGATGAAAAGGGTATTTATACCTTTAGTGGAAATGTTCCTTCTTATCATATCGGTGGTGGTGATATCATGTTTGGAGCTGATGGCAATAATCAGTTACGTATTTTGAGCATTGAATCGGCTGCCGGTAATGTTATGGGAATGTGGGTAGGTGCACGCAGTGCTGAAAAAGATGAATACCAGGCTTATCACTTTATTCCTAATGCAGGAGGAGGAACCTCACAGCCGGAGGCTACATCGATAGCTGTAGACAACTCTAAACTGGTTTGGGGACATCTGGAAACCGATAAGAATAATTTCCGTATCGAGCTTTATAATATGTATGGCGAAACTGCATCTGCCAGTCCGATTGATCCGGCAAGCATCGTTTTCGACTATTCGATGGAACTGACATTTACTATCAGTGGCCTTACTGGAGATGCCGCTACCAAAGAATATAATGCAGGACTGATGTGTACAGCTGATGGATGGTGGCCTGCTTATTCAGGAACAAGCGATGTGAAGGTGAAAGGTGACGGTACTTATACCATCAAGATGAAACCGGAAGCTGCTTATAATGGTGTCATTGTATTTGTAATCGATATCTTCGATATGTTCAGTGATATTGCTGATCTGGATGCTGTAAATGTTACAATTGACAGTCTGAAAATTTTGTAATACAAATATAAAGAGGCATACATATTGATGGCTGCTGCCAGATATGTATGCCTCTTAAACTATTAACCATAACGAACTATGAAAAATACTTTTATTTATTTTCTGGGAACTCTTACTTGTTTAATGAGTTTGCTGTTGAGTGCTTGCTCTGAAGATGATGCTACCGGTGCTCCATATCTGAAGATTTCGAAAGAGGAACTGGTTTTTGGAAAGCATGAAGGTGAAGCTCTTTTGTATATACAGTCTAATGCTGCTTATGAAGTAACTTCCGATGCAGCCGACTGGTGTTCTGTTGTTCAACAAGTTTCAACATCCGGAAAAAACAGCTAAATATTTGGTACATGTCACAGAAAATCCGAATACAGAAAATCGAACAGCTGTAATTACAGTAAAAGGAGCTGAGGTTAATGGAACGGTGAAGGTGGTACAGACTGCCAATGACTATTTGCTGGTAGAAGAGCATGAATACACGTTGCCTGGTGAAGGAGGAGAATTTACGGTACAGATGCAGACTACCGGTGATTGTCAGATTGACATTAATGCAGACTGGATTCAACATGTGGATACACGTGCGGTAGAAACACGTACTGAAACATTCATGGTGGCTCAGAATGCAACAGGAGAGATACGTACTGCTACCATTGTATTTACATTGGATAATCTGACAGAATCTGTCACTGTTACTCAGGAAGCTCTTTCTGTACCTGAAGCTGACAAGACTGGAATGGAACAGGATGCTTCTGAATTGATGAAAAATATCAAAATAGGATGGAACTTGGGAAACTCACTGGAGGCAACAGGTGGTGAAACTGCTTGGGGAAATCCTGCTACAACCCTTGCCATGATAGACAAGATACGTGAGATGGGATTCAATGCTGTACGTATTCCGTGTGCATGGGATCAGTATCTGAGTGATGAAACTACTTACGAAATAAAATCTTCATGGTTGTCACGTGTGAAGGAAGTGGTGGATTATTGCATGCAGAACGATTTATATGCTATTCTGAATATACACTGGGATGGCGGATGGCTTGAAAATGATATTCCCAACGGATATAGTGAAGAGGTAAATAATAAGCAGAAAGTATTATGGACGCAGATTGCCACCTATTTCCGCGATTATGATGAACATTTGTTGTTTGCCGGATGTAATGAGCCTAATGTAGAAGATGAAGATGATATGGCTACTTTGCTGAAATACGAGCAGACTTTTGTGGATGCTGTAAGAGCTACCGGTGGAAAGAATGTTTACCGTAACCTGATTGTTCAGGGACCTTCTACTGACATAGACAAAACGATGCAGTATATGACTTCTTTGCCTGTTGATATGACTCCTGACCGCTTGAGTGTGGAAGTGCATTATTACAGTTCCTGGCAGTTCTGTGGAATGGAAAATGATGAAAGCTGGGGAAAGGCTTTCTATTTCTGGGGTGAGGAAAACAAAAAATATGCTACCGGAACGTATGAAGGCAGATGGGATAATATCTGTGGGGAAGATTATATAAAGTCGCAGTTCCAGAAGCTGAAAGAGAAGTTTACCGATCAGGGAGTACCTGTTATTATTGGAGAATTTGCAGCTGTCCGTCGTACTTTGCCCGATCAGCAGGCTCAGGAAGGACATGATTTGTCGCGTGCTGCTTTCGATAAGTGTGTTGTACGCGAGGCCAATGCTCGTGGACTTGTTCCATTCTACTGGGATAGAGGTGATGGAGTGTTCGACCGTAAAAATTTGCAGGTTTATGATGAACTGGAATATAATGGATTGATGGAAGGTATAAAATAAATACTAGTTTTGCCCTTCGCACCTTTCACTTATTTGTGTAAGTGTGAAGGGCTTTTTGTATATGGAACAAAAACATGCTGTTCTTTTTCAGAAAAGATCAGCATGTTTTGTTTTATTTATCCTGATGTTTTTTGAAAATTTGTACAAAGAAAAAGCAACTCATCCTGATATTTTTTTATAGTATTCGGGAAAGGGTATGCAACTCCTTTTATTTCAGATAGATAAATCTTTTTTTGCTTATGCGGAATACAATGATAGCAGATTGAGTTAGTCATTGTGTCGAGAGAGAAAAAAGGAAGTAAAAGGTTTGTTTGCTTTACAAAAATTTACTTTCTTTGCTTTAGAAATTGATATGTGATATGATAAGAATATACACTTTGCTAGCCTTGCTTTTTTCATTGCTTTCCCTGCATGCGCAGTCTTTCATGTTTAAGCATCTCGAAGTATCCGACGGATTGTCAAATAATTCTGTACGGTGTATTTATAAAGACCGTGAGGGACTTATGTGGTTTGGTACATTAGCAGGGTTAAACTGTTACGATGGGTATACATTTAAGGTTTTTACTCGTCAGGAGTATAATCAGAATTCACTTCCTGATAACTTTATAGAAAGTATGGTAGAACTGCCTGACGGGCAATTCTGGGTAAAGACAGCAAAGGGGTATGTACTGTTTGACAAGGCAAAAGAAGTGTTTCAAACCGATTTAACTCCGTTTATGACTTCATTGGGAAGCAGAGGAGTTCCAAGTGATATCTTTGTCGATTCAAAGGAAAATGTATGGATTTATGTAATGGGAGAGGGATGCTACCGGTATAATAAGAACAGTAAGCCGGCATGTTTTTCTTTTCAGGAACATAAATTGCCGTTGGTCGGTATTTCGGATATAGCAGAGTGTAAGGATGGAATTTTATTTGTCTATGATACAGGCTTGCTGGTTTGTGTTGATCGTGACCGGTTGACTGTCAGATGGATAAAGGAAGAAGTGAAGAATGATAACCAGGATGGTAAGCAAATTGATTTTTCCTTATTTGTCGATCGGGAGGAATGTATTTGGATATATAGTATCTCAGGCGTGTGGGTATACGATTTGGAGAAAGGAAAATGGCAGGAAGACGTTACGGAACGCTGGCGTAACCGTTCTGACTTTGTGCATAGCATTACGCAGGATGCTAAAGGCAGAATTTGGATGGGCAAGGATTATAGCGGTATAGATATTCTTACGAAAGCTGACGGACGGGTAGTATCTGTTTCTTCTGAGAAAAATACAGACCGGAGCCTATCTCATAATACGGTTTATACGTTGTATACAGACAGAGATGGAATTGTATGGGTTGGAACTTACAAGAAGGGTATCTCTTACTATGGCGAAAGCATATTTAAATTCGAAATAGATTATACAGGTGATGTGACAAGTATAGAGCCTGAAGGAAAAGATAAGGCATGGCTGGGTACAAATGACAATGGAGTAATGCTTTGGAACTATACTACTCGTCAAATAGAAAAACATTTTACATTGGGAGAAGAACCTGTTGTTGCTTTGTTGAGAGCTTCCGACGGAAAACTGTGGATAGGCACATTCAATGGGGGCTTGTATTGTATAGAAGGTACTGCGATACGTTCGTTTAAAGCCGGTGATGGAAGTAAGCTTCTGAGTGATAAGATTTGGGCTTTGCAAGAAGACCGGAAAGGTAATATATGGATTGGCTTTTTGGATGCCGGTATTCAATGTCTGAATCCTTCTGATCATAGTTTTCAGACGATAGACTTGGAGAAGGCAGGCTTAAATGATAATCATATTGTTTCCTTGTGCTTTACCAATGAAAACGATCTGGTGATAGGTACTGCCAGTCAGGGAGTGGCTGTCTTTGATGTAGAAAGTCGTAAGATAAAGGCTATTTTGCAGGAAAAAGATAGTGTAGGAATTACTCATAATGAAATAAATCAGGTATTTAAAGATAGTCGGGGACTTGTATGGATTGCCACTCGTGGCGGGCTTAATATCTATAATGTAAAGTCTGGAAAAGTAAAGAGCTTGTCTGATGTCATGCCGGATAACGGGGGGATTATTGCAGGAGTGGCAGAAGATAATAGCGGAGATATGTGGGTAACATCGGCACGCCAGCTGATTCATCTGAATGTAACGAAAGGTGATACAGGTGAGTATCAGTTTGTTCCGCATGTATATAATGACAAAGATGGACTTCAAAATTGTGATTTTAATCTCAGGTCTATCCGTGAATTGAATAATGGAGCAATACTTTTAGGAGGACTGTATGGCATAAATGTATTTAGTCCGGAAAATGTCCGTTATAATAAATTACTTCCTAAGGTGTTGTTTACCGGTCTTTCACTGTTCAACAAAGAAATACAAGTAGGCGAACGTGTAGACGGTCGTGTATTGTTGCCAGAATCTCTTAACCGTATAGGCAAACTTACGCTGGATTATAAGCAGAATATTTTTTCTATATTCTTGGCTTCCGACAATTTGCTTTTGCCGGAGAAAACACGCTATATGTATCAGCTTAAAGGTTTTAACAAAGAATGGCTTTCACTGCCTGAGGGCGTGCATAGTCTGACTTTTACAAATTTGGCTCCCGGAAAGTATATTCTGAGCGCGAAAGCTGTCAATAGCGACGGATATATCGGTCAGGATGTATCGAGTCTTGAAATAGAAGTCTTGCCTCCGTTCTGGATGTCCTGGTGGGCTTATTTATTGTATTTTATGATTGGTGTAGGACTACTGTTCCTGGCACGTTTCCGTTTGCTGAAGCGTGAGAGAGAAAAGTTCAAGTTACATCAGATAGAACTGGAAGTAGCTAAGAATGAGGAAGTAAATAATATGAAGTTCCGTTTCTTTACCAATATCAGTCACGAACTTCGTACTCCGCTGACTCTGATTATTGCTCCGCTGGAACAGATGCTGAAAGAAGAAAGCAATGATGAATCTCGAAAAATGAGGCTTCAGCTTATGTATCGCAATGCACATCGTCTGCTAGTATTGGTCAATCAGTTGCTTGATTTCCGAAAAGGTGAAATGAGTTCTCATCATTTATCACTTTCTGAAGGAGATATCATTACTTACATACAAGGGGTATGCGATTCTTTCTTGCTGATGGCCGATAAAAAGCAGATACACTTTTCGTTCTTTTCGAGTGTAGATCACTTTACAATGGCTTTCGATGCCGACAAGGTGGGTAAGATTGTGATGAATCTGCTGGCTAATGCGTTTAAGTTCACTCCTGAAGGTGGCAGGGTTACGGTTATGGTAGAGCACATTCAGGAAGATATCGATGTGATAGAAATAAAGGTTGCCGATACAGGGGTAGGAATAAGTGATGCGGATAAGGAACATATATTCGATCGTTTTTATCAGACAGAAAACAAAGAAAACGTGGATGCAACGAGCGGTACAGGCATTGGATTAAGTCTGGTACACGATTTTGTTGCTTTACATGGAGGAGATGTCACTGTTTTCGATAATATCGGTAAAGGAGCTGTATTTGTTGTACATATACCGGTGAAGCATGTTGATGTGCAATATCATCCGGCTAACTCCATGCCGGTTCCGGATTTACTTCCTGAAGCAGCAGGACGATCTAATGAAGAGGCCGACAAGAGTAAATTCCCATTGTTACTGATTGTAGATGATAATGACGATTTCCGTCTGTTTATGGAGTATAGTCTGGGATTGCAGTATCGGGTGAAACTGGCATCGAACGGAAAAGAGGCATGGGATATCTTGCAAAACAGTGAAGAAATGCCCGACTTGGTGGTTAGTGATATTATGATGCCTGAAATGGATGGAAACGAATTGTGCCGTTTGATAAAAGAAGATAAACGTACAGCACACATTCCGGTGATTCTGCTTTCAGCTAAACAAAATACGGAATCGAAAGTGGAAGGATTGACCATGGGGGCAGATGATTATGTGACGAAACCGTTTAATATGACTATTCTGGTTCTGCGTATCAGAAAACTGATAGAATTAAGCCGTTATAATGTGTCAAAGGGTACTATCGATCCTGCGCCTAGTGATATTGTCATTACTTCTTTGGATGAAAAGCTGATAGAGAAAGCTATAAAATATGTAGAGGATAATATCTCTCGCAGTGATCTGTCGGTAGAAGAGCTGAGTCGTGAACTGGGCATGAGCAGGGTTCATTTGTATAAGAAGATGTTACAGATTACAGGAAAAACTCCTATCGAGTTTATTCGTGTTATTCGTCTGAAAAGAGCTGCTCAACTATTGCGTGACAGTCAGCTTCATGTTTCGGAAATCGCTTTTCAGGTAGGATTTAATAACCCTAAGTATTTCAGTCGTTATTTTAAAGAAGAATTTGGGGTTTTGCCTTCTGCATATCAGGAAAAGGAAGATAAGTAACAAATTATACCTAAGTTAGAAACATTTGATAGACCTATGTATTGAAAACTTTCCCTTTTGTAAAACATTATAACTAGTTGTTTTATAGGGGAATGTTTAAATTTGCAATACGAGATAAAGATGTATTTAGTATTTAACTTTAAACATAGGTTTATGAATATGAAAAACATTTCTTACTGTTTGTTGGCAGGGCTGATTTTTGGGTCCTGCTCTGGCAAGGTCTATGAACAGACAGATAATGGTGTCATCGTTAAGGTTCAGCAAAAGGGAGGACAGGATACTCGCCTGGTTCGTTTTCAGGTAATGGGAGATAAGTTGATACATGTATCTGCTACTCCGGAAAGCAAATTTACCGATTCAAAGAGTCTGGTTGTTGTTCCTCAGGAAAAACAGACTCCGTTTACTGTTTCACAGCAGGGAGATACAATCACTGTTTCAACCAAAGAAGTCAAGGCTTTTGTTTTAAGCTCTACCGGTGAAGTCTGGTTTACGGATGAAAACGGAAAGATGATTCTTCAGGAAAATAAGGGGGGAGGAAAGACATTTACTCCTATCGAAGTGGAAGGTACCAAAGGATATTCAATCCGTCAGGTATTCGAATCTCCCGATGATGAAGCTTTTTATGGGCTGGGCCAGCATCAGGCAGAGGAATTCAACTATAAAGGAAAGAACGAAGAGTTGTTCCAGTATAATACAAAGGTATCTGTTCCATTCATTGTATCGAACAAGAATTATGGTGTTCTGTTGGACAGTTATTCTCTTTGTCGTTTTGGTAACCCCAATGACTATTCTCAGCTAGGACAGGTATTTAAACTATATGACAAGGACGGCAAGGAGGGAGCGCTGACCGGTACTTATGTACCTGATACAAAGTCAGGAGCAGAAACCATTGTTCGCCGTGAGCCTTCTCTTTATTTCGAACATCTGAAACGTGAAGACTTGTCGAAGGTAGTTAACCTGCCTGAGAATTTCCCGTTTATGGGAGCAAAAGTAACGTATGAAGGTATGATTGAACCTTCAGAATCGGGTGAGTTTAAGTTTATCCTTTATTATGCCGGTTATACGAAAGTATATATAAATAATGAACTGGTAGTTCCTGAACGCTGGCGTACGGCATGGAATCCGAACAGTTATAAATTTGCTGTCAACCTGGAAGCTGGAAAGAAAGTTCCTCTTAAAATAGAATGGGAGCCGGACGGAGCTGTTTCTTACTCGGGACTGCGTGTACTGAGTCCGGTTGATCCGAAAGAACAGGGCAAGCAGTCGTGGTGGAGTGAAATGACCAAGCAGCTTGATTATTATTTTGTAGCCGGTGATAATATGGATGATGTAATCAGCGGTTATCGTACTCTTACCGGAAAAGCTCCTATCATGCCGAAATGGGCAATGGGATTCTGGCAGAGCCGTGAAAAGTATAATACATCTGATGAAATGCTTGGTGCACTGAAAGGTTTCCGCGACCGTCAGATTCCGATTGACAATATTGTCCTCGACTGGAATCATTGGCCGGAAGATGCCTGGGGAAGTCATGAATTCGACAAGAACCGTTTCCCTGATCCTCAGGCTATGGTCGACTCCATTCATGCCATGCACGGACGTATGATGATTTCTGTATGGCCGAAATTCTATGTAACAACCGAACATTACAAGGAGTTTGATAAGAATGGCTGGATTTATCAGCAGTCAGTTAAGGACAGCCTGAAAGACTGGGTAGGTCCGGGTTATCATTATGGCTTCTATGATGCCTACGATGCAGATGCACGTAAATTGTTCTGGAAGCAGATGTACGAACATTATTATCCGTTGGGTATTGATGCCTGGTGGATGGATGCCAGCGAACCGAACGTGCGCGACTGTACGGATTTGCAATATCGCAAGGATTTATGCGGTCCTACAGCATTGGGACCTTCTGCAGAATATTTCAATGCTTATGCACTGATGAATGCTGAAGCAATCTATGACGGTCAGCGCAGTGTAGACAATAATAAGCGTGTCTTCCTGCTTACCCGTTCTGGATTTGCCGGTTTGCAGCGTTATTCTACAGCTACATGGAGTGGTGATATAGGAACCCGCTGGGAAGATATGAAAGCACAGATTACTGCCGGATTGAATTTTGCAGTAAGCGGTATACCTTACTGGACAATGGATATTGGTGGTTTCTGTGTAGAGAACCGCTATGTAGCAGGACAGAAACAGTGGAATGAAACAAAAACAGAAAATGCTGATTATAAGGAATGGCGTGAACTGAATGCACGCTGGTATCAGTTTGGTGCATTCTGTCCGTTGTATCGTGCACACGGACAATATCCGTTCCGCGAAATATGGGAAATTGCTCCCGAAGGTCATCCGGCTTACAATTCGGTTGTTTACTATTCTAAACTGCGTTACCGCATGATGCCGTATATCTACTCACTGGCTGGTATGACATGGTTTAACGACTATACGATTATGCGTCCGCTGGTAATGGACTTTACTGCCGATACGAATGTAAATAATGTTGGCGACCAGTTCATGTTCGGTCCGTCATTCATGGTTTCTCCGGTTTATCACTACGGTGACAGAAGTCGTGAGGTATATTTCCCGAAATCAGCAGGATGGTACGACTTCTATACTGGCAAGTTCCAGGCAGGTGGTGAGAAGAAAATGGTAGATGCTCCTTACGAACGTATTCCGTTGTTCGTGCGTGCCGGTTCAATTGTACCTTTCGGTCCTGAGATCCAGTATACGGATGAAAAGCAGGCAGAACATATCAAGTTGTATGTTTATCAGGGTGCGGATGCTGCCTTTACTTTATATGAAGATGAAGGTGTAAACTATAATTATGAGCAAGGTAAATATGCGATGATTCCGATGACTTACAACGAAGCTAAAAAGCAATTGGTAATAGGAGAACGTACAGGTGAGTTTGACGGTATGTTGAAAGAACGTACATTCGAAATAATTCAAGTGAATGCCAATAGCCCGAAGCCGTTCGATATGAATGCTAAAGGTATTGTTGTAAAATATAATGGAACTTCACAAACCATTCAGTTGTAAAATTTATGAGTCATAAATTTATTCAATCTATTATAATAGGAGTGTGCTGCATGTTCTTATTGGGAGCATGCAGCTCTCCTTCTTCTGAGCCGAGAGAAAGACTGAGCTTTAATGACGGATGGTGTTTTTCTCTGATTGATGATTCATTGGCTGCACAAGTAGATTTTGCTGACTCGGGTTGGAGAAAATTAAATTTACCCCATGACTGGGCCATCGAAGGAGATTTCAGTCAGGATAATTCTTCGGGAACAGGTGGAGGTGCTTTGCCTGGTGGTATCGGATGGTATCGGAAGACGTTTATTCCAGCGGACGGAAATAAAGGAAAACATTTTCGTATCGAGTTTGATGGAGTTTACATGAATTCGGAAGTTTTCATTAATGGAATTTCGTTGGGCAAGCGTCCTTATGGATATATTTCATTCAGTTACGATTTGACTCCATATCTGAAGTGGGGAGAAAAGAATGTGATAGCTGTACGTGTTGATAATGCTGAACAGCCTAATTCTCGCTGGTATTCGGGATGTGGTATTTATCGTAACGTATGGTTGGTGAAAACAGGAGATATCCGTGTTGCAGAGTGGGGAACATATGTTACTACAACAAGTGTCGATACTCAGCAGGCTTCTTTGAAAGTCGTTACAACGGTTGAGAATATAGGAACGCAGGCAGATGCTGGAGTATCTGTTTATTCTATCCTGCAAGATGCAGAGGGAAAGAAAGTTGCTCAGGCAGAGTCTTCTCTGAATACAATAGCAGGAAAGGCTGTTGATGTTTCTCAAGATTTAAAGGTAAGCTCTCCTTTATTGTGGAGCATTGAGCGTCCTTACATGTATACTTTGGTTACAGAAATTCAGAAAGATGGACAATGTGTCGATCGTTATGTAACTCCTGTCGGTATTCGTAGGTTTTCTTTTGATGCAGCAAAAGGGTTTACGCTGAATGGCAAGCCGGTCAAAATAAATGGTGTCTGCATGCATCATGATTTGGGATGCCTGGGAGCAGCGGTCAATGTACGTGCCATCGAACGCCAGTTGCAGATCTTGAAAGAAATGGGCTGTAATGGTATCCGTTGTTCACATAATCCTCCGGCACCAGAACTGCTTGATTTGTGCGACCGTATGGGATTTATTGTAATGGATGAAGCGTTTGACATGTGGCGCAAGAAAAAGACTGCTCATGATTATGCACGTTACTTCAATGAATGGCATGAAAAAGATTTGCACGATTTTATTCTTCGCGACCGTAATCATCCTTCTATTTTTATGTGGAGTATCGGAAATGAGGTATTGGAACAATGGAGTGATGCGCAGGCTGATACTTTAAGTCTGGAAGAAGCTAACCTGATTCTGAATTTCGGCCACTCGGCAGACATGCTGGCTAAGGAAGGTGAAGAAAGTGTAAACTCTTTACTTACAAAGAAACTGGCCGATTTTGTAAGAACCTTGGATCCGACTCGTCCGATTACAGCAGGATGCAATGAACCTAATCCTGCTAATCATTTGTTCCGTTCCGGAGCGTTGGATATCATTGGCTATAATTATCATAATGTCAACATTCCTGAGGTTCCAAAAAATTTCCCTGGCAAACCGTTTATCATTACGGAAAGTAATTCGGCTCTGATGACACGTGGATATTACCGGATGCCGAGCGACCAGATGTTTATTTGGCCTGAACGCTGGGATAAACCATTTTATGATTCAACATTTGCATGTTCTTCTTATGAAAACTGTCATGTTCCCTGGGGAAATACTCATGAAGAAAGTTTGCTGTTGATAAAGAAAAATGATTTTATCAGCGGGCAATATGTATGGACTGGTTTCGACTATATCGGTGAACCGACTCCTTATGGCTGGCCCGCACGCAGTTCATATTTTGGTATTGTTGATTTGGCTGGTTTCCCTAAAGATGTATACTATCTCTATCAGTCGGAATGGACAGATAAACAAGTCTTGCATCTTTTCCCGCATTGGAACTGGACCGAGGGACAGGATGTTGATATGTGGTGTTATTATAATCAGGCAGATGAAGTGGAACTGTTTGTGAATGGTAAATCACAAGGAATAAAATCGAAAGATGATAATCATTTACATGTTTTTTGGCGTGTAAAATATGAGCCGGGAAGTGTTAAGGTTGTTGCTCGAAAAGCAGGAACAGTGGTTGCCGAAAAAGAAATTCGTACAGCGGGAACACCGAGTATGATACGTCTGACTCCAGATAGAAATATCTTGAAAACAGACGGTACTGATTTGAGTTTTGTAACAGTAGAAATCTTGGATGCAGAAGGAAATATTTGTCCTCTTGCGGATAATCTGGTTCGTTTTGAGGTAGAAGGAAACCTGTTTATAGCTGGAGTTGACAATGGAAGCCAGACTTCGATGGAACGTTTTAAAGATAATAAACGAAAGGCGTTCAACGGTAAATGCTTGGTCGTATTGCAGAATAATGGAAAAACAGGAGCAGCGCGTTTGAAAGCGATTTCTGAGGGATTAAAAGAAGCTGTAGTTGATATTGTTTCAGAATAATATTATCTTGGCTGAAAAAAGAATATTATGAAAAAGACGTTTATTTTTATAGGATTATTGAGTATTGCATGTGCTTCGTTACATGCACAAAATAAAACGGATATTCCTGTTTATCTGGATGATAAACAGCCGTTGGAAGTAAGAGTACAGGATGCTCTGAAGCGAATGACATTGGAAGAGAAGACAAGACTCAGTTACGCTCAGGGTAAATTCAGTTCACCCGGTTGTCCACGTTTGGGTATTCCTGAACTGTGGATGAGTGACGGGCCACATGGAGTTCGTGCCGAAATTAATTGGAACGACTGGGGATATGCCGGATGGACGAGTGATAGCTGTACAGCTTTTCCGGCATTGACTTGTCTGGCAGCTAGCTGGAATCCGGATCTGGCTGCGAAGTATGGTAAAGCGATTGGTGAAGAAGCGCGTTACCGCAAGAAAGATGTACTGTTAGGACCGGGGGTGAATATTTATCGTACTCCACTTAACGGAAGAAATTTTGAATACTTGGGAGAAGATCCTTATCTGGCTTCTGAGATGTGTGTTCCTTATATTCAGGAAGTTCAGAAAAACGGTGTGGCTGCTTGTGTGAAACATTATGCATTAAATAATCAGGAGCTTTGGCGCGGGCACATCGATGTACAGGTTAGTGATCGTGCTTTGTATGAAATTTATCTTCCGGCATTTAAAGCCGCCGTACAGCGTGGTGGTGTATGGAGCATCATGGGAGCATACAATAAAGTACGCGGAATGCATGCTACTCACCATAAACTGCTGAATAATGACATACTGAAAGATGAATGGGGATTCGACGGGTGTGTGATAACCGACTGGGGAGCCGCACATGATACATATGAAGCTGCCATGTACGGACTGGATATTGAAATGGGATCGTATACCAATGGTTTGACTTCTGAGTCGGAGTTTGGGTATGACGACTACTATTTGGGAAAGAACTATCTGAAGATGGTTAAGGAAGGAAAAATACCGATGGAGGTAGTGAACGATAAGGCTGCTCGTGTCTTGCGCTTGATTTTCCGTACAGCCATGAATCGTCAGAAACCTTTTGGATCGATGACCAATGAAGCTCATGAACAGGCTGCTTATCAGGTAGCAACAGAAGGTATCGTGCTATTGAAAAATGAAGCAGCCAAAAAGCAACCAGCTTTATTGCCTGTTGCTCCTGATCAGTATAAGCAGATATTGGTTGTAGGTGATAATGCTACACGTAATTTGATGTTGGGAGGAGGTTCTTCCGAATTGAAGGTGAAGAAATTTATATCACCGTTGGATGGACTGAAAAAATACTTTGGCAATCGTATTGTATATGCACAAGGATATGCAGCTGGCCGTCCAATGTATGGACGTGAGGAAAAAATATCTCAGGCTAAAGTCGATTCTTTACGCAATGATGCCGTAGAAAAGGCAGCTAAGGCTGATCTGGTTATCTTTATTGGCGGATTGAACAAGAATCATTTCCAAGATTGTGAAGGAGGTGACCGCTTGTCTTACGAACTTCCTTTTGGTCAGAATGAACTGATTGAGGGCTTGTTGAAAGTAAATAAGAATCTGGTAGCTGTAATCGTAAGTGGAAATGCTGTCGAGATGCCGTGGGTAAAAGAGGTTCCAACTATCGTACAGTCCTGGTATCTAGGTTCGGTTGGAGGAGATGCACTGGCTGATGTGCTTACTGGAAAAGTAAATCCTAGCGGAAAGCTTCCTTTCTCTTATCCGGTAAAACTGAAAGATTGTCCGGCTCATTTTTATGGCGAAATGAGTTATCCGGGCGATAGTATCAAACAGGAATATAAAGAGGATATATTAGTTGGGTATCGCTGGTATGACACTAAGAAGATTAAACCTCTCTTCCCGTTTGGCTATGGATTGAGTTATACTACTTACAAGTATAGTAAGCCTGTTTTGTCGGCTAAACAAATGAATGAAGGAGAAACTCTGTCGGTTTCAGTAAAGGTTAAGAATACAGGAACGGTAGCCGGAAAAGAAACCGTTCAATTGTATATTGGAGATGAAAAATGTTCTTTGCTTCGCCCGCAGAAAGAGTTAAAAGGATTTCAGAAAGTTTCACTTCAACCAGGTGAAGAAAAAGAAATAACTTTTACGATAAAACCGGAGGACTTACAATTCTTTGATGATCGCAAACATGAATGGGTTGCAGAGCCGGGCAAGTTTAAAGCTTATATATCTTCTTCATCGGCTGATACGCAAAATATTGTGGAATTTGAGTGTAAATAAAGATTCGTTATTGGTTGTCGGGACATGGTTTTCGGCAACCAATATTTTTTCAATAGGAAAGGGATCAATTGGTGAAGATTGTATAATACGTAGGGATAACATATTACAATAAAAGTCCCGGTAAGCATGATAAAAGTTATGGTATGCGGTTATTTAGAATATGGAAAATCATGCTACCGGGACATTTTCTAGGTTTTTGTCTTCTTTAAGTGTATCTATATATTTATAAAGGGGTTACTTGAGTTTGTAATTGCTTCTTACAGATGTAATTGCTGAGTTCTGAGGAGCCAGCGATTTACGTGTACAATAATCGAATTCTGCAGACTTATCTCCGCTGAATGATTTCCATTTGAGAGTAAGCTTTACTGTCTTTCCTTCTGTATCAGGAAGCCCGTCCAGCTTAAATGCTACCAGTGCATCTCCAGACTCGCCGTATGTATCTCCATATGCGTTGTGTCTGAATTCTACTTCATACGGATTGTCAGGATTATTTCCCAGTAATAGGTTTACAAAATGAGGTTGAGATCCTGCTCCCCATACAGTACGGAATCGTAAGGTCAGATATCCGTCTTCTGCTATTGTTACCCAGTCTTTAACTATTTCTACAGGGTCTGTTCCGTAAGTCTGGTCATTTTCCTCTCCCAAGTCAGTAGCTATCGGTTTGGTGAGAATGCTGTCTATCCAATTAATATGTACAGCTTTAGTATATGCTCCGCTCGGTTCATCTACTTCTTCTATATTGGCAAGAGCACGCACTTCTTTATCTCCAAAGGGAGAAGATGCGAGATTTACCGGTAGCAGTGTTGTACTGTCATCCAGCTGGAGGAAAAAACTATCATTTGCATCACTCTTAACAGTAACCAGTGCATTAGGATAATTAATATTATAATAGTTTTCATCATCGTCATCCAGGCAAGATGACAATCCCATAATGCTTGTCAGTGCTGCTGCCATTATAAATCCCTTGCAAAATGGAAAATGAGTTTTCATAATATATGTTTTTTTGTTGAACATTAAATGGCTTTTTACTCTCTAAATGATGAATTGATATGAATCCTGCATGGCTAAATGTTAAAATTCTTCAATAAAAATTTTATTTATTTTTCTCTATAAACTTGTGCGGTAATACTTGTTGCCTGACATTTTTTATGTGTCAGCTGATAAAACTAATAATTGAAGTTTCAAACGAAAAATTAGAGAAATGAAAAAACAAATTAAACTGAACCGTTTATTTATTTCCATGCTGATGCTTGGATGTTCTTTGGGCTTTGTAGCTTGCAGTGATGACGACGAAACAACTCCGACACCTCCTGTCGAAGTGACAACAGATCATATGTTTGGCAATTATACAGGAAAAATGTTTTATCTGACCGAATCTACTACAACGGAAGACGGAACTGATGGAGGAGAAGATACTCCTGAGGGCACAGATGTTGCGGTAAAGGTGGACAATGATACTGTTTATTTTGACAGTTTCCCGATAAAAGATATTGTACTTGATATTGTTGGTGATGAGGAAACTGCGAATAAGATTGTAGAAGCAGTAGGTGATGTAAGTTATAAGATAGGATACGAACCGGAACTGAATACAGAAAAAGATAGTATTTTATTCGTTCTCGATCCGAAGCCTTTGGAACTGAATGTATCAATTCCGTCGGAAACTGAAGGTGGAGAGGCTCAGAATTTACATATTGAGGTTAAAGTATCTCCGGTTGATGGAGCGAATTACGAAGTAGAAACAACAAATCTGAAGTTCAAGATTTATGTCCCTGAAGTTTCGTTGGGTGAAGGTGACAATGAACCTGTTGCATTGCCTGGTTTTGTTCCGGCAACATTCGATTTTGAACTTAAGAAAAACTGATAAGGTTATGCTTCTGTTTTTAAGATAATGCCCGGTTTTTACGGGCATTATCTTTTTTCTTTTCAGGCGTGCATTAAATTATCTTTAGATTCAGTTTTTGCAGATTCGATATTTTCTTGATAAATTGCATTTTAAATTCAATATTAAATTAATAAAAGTTATGAAGAATCTTATTTGGATAAGCACAATGGCTTTAGGTTGTATGGCTTTACTTCCGGCATGTAACGGAGCCAGTATAGAAGGTGCATGGGTTGAACCTGTACCGGGTATGGAAAATATGCAGCAGGGTTTTGTTCTTGAGCCCGATGGAACAGCTTCTTCTATAAATATGGCTACTCTTCAGTATGAATCATGGAAAAAAGAGGGGGATGTACTTATTTTCGCCGGTAAAAGTATTGGCAACCACTAGACGATTGCTTTTTCTGATACATTGGTGATTAAAGATTTGTCTGATAAAACTTTACTTTTGGAGAAAAACGGTACGGTATATTCCTATTCCAGAAGTGATGAGGCACAGACCTCTCAGACAGCATTGCCTGCACAACAAAAAGAAACAATTTCCGTAAAAGGAGAGCTGATTATAGCTCATGAAGTCCGGTCGTTTGTTGCTGATGGAGATACTGTTTGCTATTGGGTGATAGACAAAACCGGAGAGCTTTACAAGCAGTATGATGAACTGACTAAAGGACAAAAGAATGGAGTACCTGTGCATGCAGAACTAGAGGTAAGAGATATGGGTAAATCGCAGGAAGGTTTTGCTGCAGAGTACGATGGAGTGTACGAAGTTGTAAAAATCGACAAACTTTCTGCTAAATAGTTGCAGCAGAAAACTCTTTTATCTGATATATATCAAAATCCCGGCTCATTTTCTATTAGAGAGGAGCCGGGATTTTGCTGATAATTGCTTACCTGTTTATTGAGGATGAGCCATATTGGCAGACGTAGCATATAGCCCAATCATATTTCCTGTAAATCCGCCAGCTACATTAGTTGAGAGAATATCTCCGGAAACAATACCTTCTAAATTTTTAAAAGAATGTCCATCGGTAGAATAGTTGAATGTGTATTTATCTCCTTCGGCTTGTATCTGTAAATATAAGGGTTGTTGCATATCGACAGGAGTATTAGCAACGATTTCCGATTTTCCATTATTTGTACGCTGAAGCAGTAAGTAACATTCATTTCCTTTTCGGGTTATCCCGAATACATAATTAAACGATTCTTTCTGATAACACACCATTCCGGCAAGTTTATTTTCTGCTGTCGGTTTATATTGCAGGTTTACAGAAGCCGTAAAGCAGTTGTGTTGCTGGCGGAAAAAAATGTGTTGAAGTTGGTCTTGCCTCTGTTATGTCAGTAGCATAAGGAGTTATTTGTAATCCGTTTTCTCCTATTGAGATAAATTTTTCACGGGCATCACGAATGCCTACCCATCGGTTATCGAGTGGGAGTGAATTCAAGTTATCTGTAAATGTGAAGTTTCCGTTGGGAACAAACCCGTTTGTTCCCGTCTGGTTTTTTACACCATCAGGCATTTTTAATTTGGGTTGCAACGCTTGCATGCCACCTTCGAAAACGGGAAACTCTTCCGACCAGTCGACAGGCAGTATATAGGTTTCTCTTCCAGTATTAACTCGGTTGCATTCATTAGGGCGTACAGCTAAAAATACTCCGTACCATTTTCCGGAAGTAGTGTCTGTTATATCGGCATGTCCTGCCCAGTCGACCTTATCCGGACGGTTTGGCGGAAGATGTCTTTGCGAAAGAATCGGATTCTGTTTCGACGGAACAAACGGTCCGGTAGCACTGTCACTGATAAAAATTACTTCCGAATGGTTGTCGCCCGTACCTCCTTCTGCACACATCAGATGATATTTGCCTTCTTTTTTATATAGGTGAGGAGCTTCTATCCATATTGGTTTTTTGGTGATGTCAACACCTCCATTTACTATAACTTTGTCTGTTCCGGCTATTATTTGGTCTGTTTGCACGTCATATTCCCAGATTTTAATTACTCGATGTCCTTCATATAAAGCCTGTTCGGGAGCGTCATTATGCACTATATAAGCTTTACCGTCGTCATCGAAAAAGATAGACGGATCTATTCCGTCGAAGTTTAGCTTGATAGGATCGCTCCAGCCTTTTGCCGGATCGGATGTTTTCACAATGATATTCCCCAATCCTCCTCCGATATGGGTCGTAATCATATAGAAAGTATCGTTGTATGGATTATATCGGATAGTGGGGGCATAAATACCTTCACTGATCTTGCAGTTTTGTAGTTTTAGTTGTGAAGGACGTTCGAGGACGTGACCTATCGGTTTCCAGTTTACCAGATCAGTAGAATGGAATATAGGTACTCCCGGATAGACGGCAAATGAAGAGCATGCCAGATAATAATCATTTCCTTTTCGGCAAATGCTAGGATCTGGATAGCATCCTTGTAATATGGGACTATAAAATTCATTTGCTGAAAGCTTGTTATCGTTATAAACTTTGTCCTGTCCGGTATAGGTGAAATGACTGAAAATGGCATTATCGGGTGATGAAGCCTGAAGCTGGTTGCCATAAGTAAATCCTGCCAGACTTATGGCTGCTAATGTGAGTAGACGGATGTGTTTTTTCATTGTTGATTTGAATTAATGTTTGTTGCAAAAATATGGATTTATGTTGTTGGAGATTGACAGCTATGTTGCAAATATTGTTCTATTGATAACATTATGTACCAGCGTGTCAGGTAAATATTGAGGATATGTACGGTATTTGAAAAAATAAGTAACATAGATTATACTCTGTTCTATCGGACGTGAAAACTGTCTTTTTATAGTTATTTATACATACGGATTACTTTGTTTTGTAGAAATGTTCTACTTTTGGGGACTGTTTTTAGAATATTTAGGAATTGGAAAATTCAACAAACGAGTTATTATGAAACAAATTAAGTGTATTGGTATCCTGACATCAGGTGGTGATGCATCAGGAATGAATGCAGCGATTCGTGCTGTGACTCGCAGTGCCATTTGTAACGGTTATACTGTGAAAGGTATTTACAGAGGGTATGAAGGTTTGATCCGTAATGAGATTAAGGAACTTACGACTCAGGATGTCAGCAGCATTATCCAGCGTGGGGGAACAATCTTGAAGACTGCACGTTCGAAAGACTTTATGACTCCCGAAGGCCGTAAGGTGGCATACGATAATATGGTAGCTGCTGGTATTGATGCATTGGTTGTAATCGGCGGAAACGGTTCATTAAGCGGAGCGCAGATATTTGCCAATGAGTTTGATGTTCCTTGCATCGGTTTGCCGGGAACTATTGATAATGATTTGTATGGAACGGACTCTACTATCGGATATGATACAGCCTTGAACACAATTGTAGACTGTGTGGATAAGATTCGTGATACAGCAACTTCACACGATCGTATTTTCTTCGTTGAAGTGATGGGACGTGATGCCGGTTTTCTGGCACAAAACAGTGCGATTGCTTCTGGAGCAGAAGCAGCCATTATTCCTGAAGACCAGACTGACGTAGACCAGCTGGAGAAATTTATCGGTCGTGGCTTCCGTAAGTCGAAGAACAGCAGTATAGTCATCGTGTCGGAAGCTCCGAAAAACGGAGGTGCAATGTACTATGCAGAGCGTGTGAAAAATGAATATCCGCAGTACGATGTACGTGTAACAATCTTAGGGCATTTGCAGCGAGGTGGTTCTCCTAGTGCTTACGACCGTATTTTGGCTAGCCGTCTGGGAGTAGGAGCTATCGAGGCATTGAAAGAAGACCAGCGTAATGTTATGATAGGTATCCGCAATGATAAAATTGTGTATGTTCCTTTCACTGAGGCTATCAAGAAAGACAAACCTTTGGATAAGTCGCTGATTGAAGTGCTTGACGAACTTTCTATTTGATAACAGTTTTTTGTTTTGCCACAGGCTGTATGATTATTGCAGCCTGTGGCATTTTTTATTCTGCCAGATATTGTAGTATATCTTCAGTCCGGTCGGCTATAAAATCAGGATGGTATGCTTCCAGTTCCGTGCGTGGACGGAATCCCCAGCTTACTCCTATGGTGGTTACTTCTGCATTTATTCCGGTCTGCATGTCTACGCATGAATCTCCGAGATAAACGACCTCTTCTTTTTTTACTCCCGTTTTCTCAATAATTTCAAAAATGACACTGGGATCGGGTTTGGCTGGTACTCCTTCTCTCTGTCCGAATACTTGTGCGAATGTTATTTGCGGGAAATATTGTTTGATCAGTTTGGAGGTAGCTTCCTGATATTTATTAGAGGCTACTGCCAGCATCATACCTTTGCGTTGCAGTGTATCCAGTACATCGGTTATACCCGGATAGGGTTGGCTAAGGTCTGCATTGTGTATATTATAATAAGGTATAAACAGAGAACGTATTTTCAGAATATTCGCTTCACTGCGTTCATTTTCAGGTAAGGCACGTTCAAAAAGTTTGTTTATTCCGTTTCCTACAAAATAGCGGTAGGCATCTGTTTCGTGTGTAGGAAATCCACATTCCTGCAATGCGTAATTGGTTGCTCCTGCCAGGTCGGCAATTGTATCAATCAATGTTCCGTCAAGATCGAATATTGCTAGTTTTTTCATAATCTGTATGTCTTGTTTTTATGCTTTGCAAAGATACAATAAATGAATGAATAAAGTTCATTTAGATTTTTGGGGAGCGAATGAAAAAACATCATGAAATGTTTGCGAAAACTTGCTGATGTTTTTTTTAAAATTGAGCAATTTTTCAGCTAAACTTGCTGATGTTTTTTTGAGGACTATTCTTCGGATACTAAAAGCTAATTTGTTATCTTTGTATTCCTTCTGGTTAACGCTGATAATTGTTTGTGGCATGAAAAACATAATAAAGCTTCTTATCCGTTTAGTCTGTATGGTGTGTCTTACTTTTATGGCCGTACATACAGCCTGTGCACAGTCGGATGAATTTGCCACATGGACAGGAGTCAAATTAAATTATAAAGTGACGAGCCGCTGGAATCTGTCGGGGGCGGCAGAGTTTCGTTCGAAAAACCATCTGAAGGAAGCCGATCGTGTAAGTCTGAATTTGGGGGCTGGTTACAATATATTGTCTTTCTTAAAGTTGGAAGGACTGTATGAAGTACATTACCGGAATAGAGGTAGTGAAGGGTGGAAGTTCAGACATCGTTATCTTGCCGGAGCGCAGGGATATCTGAAATGTCATGATTTTAAATTGTCTTTACGGGAATTTTTTCAGCAGACCTTTTTCGAAGGGGATGTAGAAAGTAGGCTCCGCTCGCGGATAAAGATCGATTACGCACCTGTATCCTGGAAAGTACAACTCTATTTTTCTGTAGAACTTTACCAGCCGATAGGAGAGGACGTATTTTTCAGCATAGCGCGTATGCGTTATCGTCCGGGAGTAAATGTAAAACTGTCAAGTCAGTGCTCATGTAATGTTTTCTATTGCCGTCAGTATGAACCGAAACGGTCTGCCAATATCGTAGGAATCGAATTTTCTGTCAGCATTTAGTATGCATTCGACTTTTCTGTGCGGATATGCCGAATATATAAAAATCCAGACGGATACTTTTTTGTGGAAATAACTTTCGTTATTTTTGTGATATGAAATCTTTAACTGTTTGATAAAATGAATTTTCTGGAACTTGTAAAAGCACGTTATTCAGTAAGGAATTATGAGGAACGTCCGATAGAACAAAACAAGCTGGACTATATAATGGAGTGTGTGCGTCTTGCACCGTCGGCTGTAAATTTCCAGCCTTGGAAATTTGCTGTGATAACCGAGAAAAAACTGCTGGAAGCCTTGAAATCTGCCTATCCCCGTGAATGGATAAAGACAGCTCCTTGTATCATTGTGGCCTGTGGCGATCATAATGTAGCATGGCATCGTAAGTTGGACAACAAAGATCATACCGATGTGGATGTTTCTATTGCAGTAGAACATTTGTGTCTGGCTGCAGCCGAACAAGGATTGGGAACATGCTGGGTATGCAATTTTGATGTACCTCTCTGTAAGGAGATATTGGGATTGCCTGCAAACATAGAGCCGGTAGCCCTTGTTCCGGTAGGATATCCTGCCTCGCAGGAGGTTCCGGAGAAGAACCGCAAGCCTTTACAGGATATTTTATTCTGATAAATTTACATTATTTAATAGCGGATATTTACGAAATGTAATCTGAATCCGTAATTTTGGGACACTCTTTAGAAACTGGTTTTCTGGAGAGTGTTTTTTGTACAATTAATAACTTATTTATATTATGGAGAACATCGGAGTCGGATTATTGTTAATGGTGGTCGGAATGTGCACCGTTTTCTTGATTCTTCTGATTGTTATCTGGATAAGTCAGTTCCTTATTTCTGTGGTGAATAAGATAGCCCCTGAAGAAGAGCCGAAGAAGAAGCCTGTTACAAGTGGGCCTTCTACAGATGCCGGGGCAATGGATGCTATTAAGGCCGCTGTGGAAATTCTGACTGCCGGTAAGGGTCAGGTGATAAAGATTGAAAAATTGAAATGAATCTGTTAAAGAAAAACACATTACTTTTACAATGGAAAAAGAAGTAAAATTTAGTCTGGTCTTTCGTGATATGTGGCAGAGCGCAGGAAAATATGTGCCTCGCGTAGACCAGTTGGTTAAGGTGGCCCCAGCCATTATCGAAATGGGGTGTTTTGCTCGTGTTGAAACAAATGGGGGAGGTTTTGAACAAGTTAATTTGCTTTTTGGAGAAAACCCGAATAAAGCTGTGCGTGAATGGACAAAACCGTTTCACGAAGCAGGTATTCAGACACATATGTTAGACCGTGCCTTGAATGGCTTGCGCATGAGTCCGGTTCCTGCCGACGTACGCAAATTGTTTTATAAGGTAAAAAAAGCTCAGGGAACAGATATTACACGTACCTTCTGTGGACTGAATGATGTTCGCAATATTATCCCTTCAATCGGTTATGCTCACGATGCTGGAATGATTTCTCAGTGCTGTCTGTGTATCACATATTCACCGGTGCATACCGTAGAATATTATCTGGATATGGCAAAGAAACTGATTGAAGCCGGATGTGATGAAATCTGTATCAAGGATATGGCAGGTATCGGACGTCCGGTTTTCTTAGGTAAGATCGTTGCCGGCATCAAGCAGATAAAGAAAGATATTACTATCCAGTATCACTCTCATGCCGGACCTGGTTTTAATATGGCTTCTATCCTCGAGGTATGTAAGGCCGGATGTGACTATGTAGATGTTGGTATGGAACCTCTTTCATGGGGTACAGGACATGCCGATGTAATCAGTGTGCAGGCAATGTTGAAAGATGCCGGTTTTAAGGTTCCTGAAATCAATATGCAGGCCTACATGAAAGTACGTTCGCTGATTCAGGAATTTATGGATGATTTTCTGGGCTTGTATATCAGTCCGCGTAACCGTCTGATGAACTCATTACTGATCGGTCCGGGACTTCCAGGTGGTATGATGGGTAGCTTGATGGCCGATTTGGAAACCAATCTGGAGTCTATCAATAAATATAAGGCAAAACGTAATTTGCCGTTTATGACTCAGGATGAACTGCTTATTAAGCTGTTTGATGAAGTGGCATATGTATGGCCGCGTGTAGGTTATCCTTGTTTGGTTACTCCGTTTAGCCAGTATGTAAAGAATCTGGCTATGATGAATGTTATCCAGATGGAAAAAGGTAAGGAACGCTGGGGTATGATTGCCGATGATATCTGGGATATGATTTTGGGTAAGGCAGGACAGTTGCCGGGCAAGCTGGCTCCGGAAATTGTGGAAAAGGCTGAACGTGAAGGACGTAAATTCTTTACAGGTAATCCTCAGGATAATTATCCTGACCAGCTGGATAAATATCGTCAGATGATGTGGGAAAAGAAATGGGAAACCGGTCAGGACGATGAAGAACTCTTCGAATATGCTATGCATCCGGCTCAGTATGAGGCCTACAAGAGTGGAAAGGCTAAAGCTGATTTCTTGGAAGATGTGAAGAAACGCCGTGAAGCGAAGGAAGAAGTACACATGGCCAACGATCAGACTAAGATATTGACTGTTGATGTCAACGGCCAGCCATACCGTGTGACAGTAGCCTTTGGTGATGTTAATCCTGCAACTTTGCATGGTGCTCAGGCAGCTGCTCCTGCAGAACAGCCTGCGGCAGTTCCTGCTGGCGAAGGTAAAGAAGTGCTTTCACCGCTTGAAGGTAAGTTCTTCTTGACCAAGAATGCTCAGGAAACTCCGCTGAAGGTAGGAGATAAGGTGAACCAGGGCGACGTAATATGCTACGTGGAAGCCATGAAGACTTACAATGCGATACGTGCCGAGTTTAGCGGAACCGTAACTGCCATTTGTGCTAATTCGGGTGATTCCGTATCAGAAGATGATGTATTAATGAAGATATTATAATGGAAGATATATTTGCAAGATTATATGATATGACTGCGTTCAGCAATATTGTTGCTGATCCGCGGTTTCTCATCATGTATGCCATTGCTTTTATTCTCCTTTATCTGGGTATCAAAAAGCAGTATGAACCTTTGCTGCTTGTGCCGATAGCTTTCGGGGTATTGCTAGCCAATTTCCCGGGTGGCGATATGGGAGTTATACAGGCTGATGAGAATGGCATGGTGATGGTGAATGGTGTGATGAAGAACGTCTGGGAAATGCCTCTGCATGAAATAGCTCATGAGCTGGGCTTGATGAACTTCATTTATTATATGTTGATCAAGACAGGATTCCTTCCTCCTATCATCTTTATGGGAGTAGGTGCATTGACCGATTTTGGACCGATGCTTCGTAATCTTCGTCTTTCTATTTTTGGAGCGGCTGCTCAGTTGGGTATCTTTGCTGTACTGCTGGTAGCTATCCTGATGGGATTTACTCCTAAGGAAGCTGCTTCACTGGGTATTATTGGTGGTGCAGATGGTCCGACAGCTATCTTTACAACAATCAAGCTGGCTCCTCATTTGTTAGGTCCTATTGCTATTGCGGCTTATTCGTACATGGCTTTGGTTCCAGTTATCATTCCGCTGGTTGTTCGTATCTGGTGTACTAAGAAGGAACTTTCTATCAATATGAAAGAACAGGAGAAGAAATATCCTTCGAAGACAGAAATCAAGAACCTGCGTGTGCTGAAGATATTGTTCCCTATCGTAGTTACAACCATTGTAGCTTTGTTTGTTCCGAGTGCAGTACCTTTGATCGGTATGCTGATGTTCGGTAACCTGGTAAAGGAAATCGGTAGCAATACTTCACGCTTGTTTGATGCTGCTTCCAATAGTATTATGAATGCAGCAACTATCTTCCTGGGTATTTCAGTAGGAGCAACTATGACAACAGATGCTTTCCTGAATTGGACTACTATCGGCATTGTAATTGGTGGTTTCCTTGCCTTTGCATTGTCTATTTCAGGTGGTATTTTGTTTGTGAAGGTTTTCAATCTCTTCACTAAGAAGAAGATTAATCCGCTGATTGGAGCTACTGGACTGAGTGCTGTGCCTATGGCAAGCCGTGTAGCCAATGAAATTGCTTTGAAATACGACCCGAAGAATCATGTGCTTCAGTATTGTATGGCAAGTAATATTTCAGGTGTTATCGGTTCGGCTGTTGCTGCCGGTGTGCTGATTTCTTTCTTGGGATAAGACTCTTGTATTATAATAAAAAACTCCTTTTATACACTGTGAAGTGACCCCAAAAAGTTGGACGGTTTAAATATTATCCGTTTTGAGAAAGAGTTCGGTATTGTACCGGGCTCTTTCCTTTTAAGCGGGATTTAATTCTCTTATTATTATAATAGTCTATATATTCTTCCAAAGCCTTCATGAAGGCTTCAGGCGTTTCGAACTTTT
>ENA-OQET01000088-OQET01000088.1-human-gut-metagenome-genome-assembly--contig:-NODE-88-length-47302-cov-9.035909_pt1 | contig 47302 bp, 34 predicted proteins | sample MGYA00242800_ERZ504645 | MGnify/ENA primary metagenome ERZ504645 (study PRJEB26092, sample SAMD00036308) | human gut metagenome | host: Homo sapiens | study: EMG produced TPA metagenomics assembly of... | reverse complement strand
AGCCAAGCACACGAGCAGTGCCACGAGCGTGGTCACGGCCGTGGGGTTGACCATGTCGTTAAGACCGGCCGAGAAGCAGGAGTAACAATACAGGGCCAGCGTGACCAGGATAAAGACGATGGAAAGGGCCACCAGGAAGATCTCCAGAGCGATCTCGTTAGGGGTCTTCTTGCGCGCGGCACCCTCGACCATCGCGATCATCTTGTCCAGGAAGCTCTGGCCGGGCTCACTGGAGATCTTGACGATGATCCAGTCGGACAGCACCGTGGTACCGCCGGTAACGGCAGAGCGGTCGCCGCCGGCCTCGCGGACCACGGGGGCGGACTCGCCGGTGATGGCGGACTCGTCAACGGAGGCAGCGCCCTCGATGACGTCGCCATCGCCGGGAATCTGCTCGCCGGCGCGTACGATCACCAGGTCGCCGCGCGTGAGCTCGGTGCCGGGAACGACGGTGAAGTGCTCCTTGTCCTCAACGGACTCGATACGATGGGCCTCGACATCCTTCTTGGCCGCACGCAGGGAATCGGCCTGAGCCTTACCGCGGCCCTCGGCAAGCGCCTCGGCGAAGTTCGAGAACAGGTCGGTGAGCCACAGGATGACCGCGATGGTGACCACATAGTAGGTGGGCACACCCGCGTCCTGCACACCGAAGATGGAAGCGACGGCCAGGACGGAGGTCATGACGGCGGAAAGCCACACCAGGAACATGACCGGGTTTTGAATCTGGACGCGAGGATCCAGTTTGGCAAACGAGTCGCGGACCGCGCGGCCCATCATGTCTTTTTGCATAGCCATAAATCTGCGTCCTCCTTTACGCAATCATCTGGAAGAACTCGGCAACGGGGCCAAGCGCCAGGGCCGGGAAGAAGCTCAGGGCACCGATCAGCAGAACGATGAACACGAGCAGGAATACGAACATGCCGTTGGTGGTAGACAGGGTACCGGCGCTCTCGGCGACCCTACCCTTCTTGGCCAGCGAGCCGGCGATAGCCAGCGTACCGATGATGGGCATGAAGCGGGCAAACAGCATCTCGAGGCCGAGCATGACGTTGATCCAGGGATTGTTGCAGTTCATGCCTGCAAACGCCGAGCCGTTGTTGCCACCGCATGAGGTGAAGGCATACAGCACCTCGGAGAAGCCGTGCGCGCCACCATTGTTGAGCTGGTCGGCAAGACCGGGCACCATGCAGGCGATGGCCGAGCACACCAGAATGGCAAACGGAGTTGCCAGGCACAGGACAACTGCCCAGCGCATCTCGCCCGGCTCGATCTTCTTGCCCAGGAACTCAGGCGTGCGTCCGACCATAAGGCCGGCGATGAACACTGTGAGGATGGCGAAGCCGATCATGCCGTACAGGCCGCAGCCCACGCCGCCGAAGACGACCTCGCCCAGAGCCATCTGGAGCATCTGGACAAACCCGCCGAGCGGGGTGTAGGAGTCGTGCATGGAGTTGACCGAGCCATTGGAAGCAGCCGTCGTGAAAGCGGACCAGGTGGAAGAGGAGGCGATGCCAAAGCGGCTCTCCTTGCCCTCCATATTGCCGCCCGCCTGGCCATCGGTCATCTCGATGTTGACCGCGCCGCCATCGGCCAGCTGCGGCGTACCCATATGCTCGTTAACGGCGATGATGCCGGTAAAGACCACGAGCAGGATAAGCATCGCCGCGAAGATGGCCTTGCCCTGCTTGGTGTTCTTGACGCCGATACCGAAGGTGAAGCAGCAGGCGGCCGGGATCAGCAGCAGGCTGGTCATCTCGATGATGTTGGTGAAGGCACTGGGATTCTCATACGGATGGGCGGAGTTCACACCGAAGAAGCCGCCGCCGTTGGTGCCGGACTGCTTGATGGCGACCTGAGGAGCCGCGGGCCCCTGGGGCAGGAACTGCTCGGTGACCACGCGCGCGCCCTCGACAACCTTGCCGTCGACCTTGACCGTGTCGCCCTCGATCTGGGCGCCGTCGATGACGCTCCAGCCGCCGTCTGCATTAGGCTGGACAGCGACGGGCTCTACGAGCTCAGCCTTCTGAGCCGGCTGGAAGTTGGAGATGACGCCACCGGCAGCCAGGCAGATGCCGAACACGAGGTTCAGCGGGATGAGCACATACAGGACGGTGCGGGTGAGGTCGACCCAGAAGGAACCCAGACCCTGCTCCTTGATCTGACGGAAGCCGCGGATCAGCGCGAACATGACCGCGATACCGGTACCAGCGGAAACGAAGTTCTGCACGGTGAGGCCCATGAACTGCACGAAGTAGGACAGGGTGGTCTCACCGGAGTAGGACTGCCAGTTGGTGTTGGTTATGAAGGAAGCAGCCGTATTGAACGACAGGTCCCATGGCACACCCGGCAGGTGCTGGGGATTGCCTGGCAAGAAGGACTGAAGCGCCTGGAGTGCCACAAGAGCCACGAGGCCGATCCCCGAAAAGGCCAGCACGCTTGCCAGATAGCGCCTACACCCCATCTGCTCTGCCGCGTCGATGCGAAGCAGACGATAGACGCCACGCTCCACAGGAGCAATCACAGGCGACAGGAACGTATGCTCACCATCCATGATATGGGCCATGAACCGACCGAGCGGAACGGCCAGGACGACGAGCACGGCAAAGTACAAGATGTACTGAATCGCAGCGTCCATAGTTTACGAATCACTCCTCATCAGAATGTAGATGTAATAGATAAGGAGTCCAATGCAGACGACTCCGATAATGGGAATGAGGATGTCCATTACCGCCCCTTTCACGCGCGGTCCGATGTCTCGGACGCCTGCCCTCGCAAGCGTCTGGGGACAGTAAACGCTTCTAGGTGTTAAAGAGGCGTGAGGGCTGGGGCTCACGACCTTAAGATGCCGTAAAGATGCAGGTAGAAAGCACTATTGCGGCTGCAGTGCGCCTATACTCGACCTCGCGAGCATACAGTGGCGTCCTCACCGCGTATGCACGCATGGACAACGCTTCAGAAAGGCTACGCTATGCAGCGCGACGCATCGGACACTCGCGTCAATCCAGACCTCATCCTCAAGGCAATTGAGAAAGACGAGGCCGCCGATGACGCTCGAACCAGCCGGGGACACCTCAAAATTTTCTTTGGCTACGCTGCTGGCGCGGGCAAAACCTATGCGATGCTTCAAGCCGCCCACGCCGCCAAGCGGCGAGGTGTCGACGTCGTCGCGGGATACATCGAGCCGCACGAACGTCCGGCAACTGCCCATCTTGCACAAGGGCTTGAGAACGTGCCCTGTAAACTCATCGAGCACAACGGCATTGCGCTCAGCGAGTTCGATCTAGATGTGGCTATCGAGCGCGCCCCTCAGCTCATCCTTGTCGACGAGCTCGCCCATACGAATGCGCCGGGGTCTCGCCACGACAAACGCTATCAAGACGTCGAGGAACTTCTACATGCGGGCATCGACGTCTATACGACCGTAAACGTTCAGCATATCGAGAGCCTAAACGACATGGTTGCATCCATCACCGGCGTTGTCGTGAGCGAACGAATCCCCGACCGTATCTTCGATGATGCCGACCAGGTCGAGCTCGTCGACATAGAGCCCGAAGACCTACTTGAGCGCCTTCGCGCCGGCCTCGTCTACCGTCCCGCACAAGCCGACCGAGCGCAACAGCATTTTTTTACCGTCGAAAACCTCACCGCACTCCGAGAAATCGCGCTGCGCCGCTGCGCCGATCGCACCGGCCACCTCACAGACGCCGCACGCGTGCTGGGAAACCGTGACTACTACACCAAGGAGCGTATCTTAGTCTGTGTCTCCCCGGCGCCGACCAATCCCCGCATCGTCCGTGCCGCCGCACGCATGGCGAAAGCGTTTCGCAGCGAGCTCGTCGCCCTGTTCGTAGAAAGCCCGCGCACGCAAGCCATGAGCGATGATGAGCGCGCCAAGCTTGCAGCCAATATCGCCCTAGCCGAGCAGCTCGGAGCACATATGGAAACCGTCTATGGCGACGACGTCGCGTTTCAGATCTCCGAGTTCGCGCGCCTGTCGGGTATTTCGAAGATCGTCATGGGGCGCACGGGCGAGCACAGCAGCGTCCGTCAGGCCCTCTTTGGCCGCAAATCTCTCGTAGAACAGCTCATAGCATTCGCCCCGAACCTCGACATTTACATCATTCCAGACCAGTCGACTCCGCCCTCCCGACCCAAAGGACGCCGCCATGCGCTCGCTCTGCAGCCGCCCAGCAGCCGAAACGTGCTTCGCACGCTGGCCCTCTCTCTTGTCGCCACGGCGATCGGCACGGCTTTCCGCCATCTGGGATTTGCCGATTCCAGCATCATATCCCTCTATATCCTCACGGCCCTGCTGACCGCCGTCACCACGACGGGGCGTATCTGCACGATCGTATCGAGCGTGCTCTCTGTAGTGCTTTACAACTTCTGCTTCGTCACGCCTCTGTTTTCGCTCGCCAGCTACGACCGAAGCTATCTGGTCACGTTCGGCATCATGTTCGCTACCGCTATGGTCGCCGGCGAGTTAACTGCGCGCATCGCCGACAATGCCCGTACCTCCGCCGAGAACGCATTCAAAACGCGCGTACTCCTCGAAACGAACCAGCTCTTACAGCAAGCCCATAGCGCGGAGGAGTGCGCCCGCGTCGCCATGAACCAACTCGTCAAACTGCTAAAACTCGACGTGGTCTTCTACCCCGCCGAACACGGCACGCTCGGCAAGGCGCTCTATGAGTCCGCTGGCACCGAAAACCGATCCGCGTCGCTGCTCACCGACTACGAGCGCGCCGTTGCAACCTGGACCTTCACCAACAACAAGCGCGCGGGCGCAAGCACGCGGACCCTGCCTGAGGCGCGCTGTCTCTACCTCGCGGTTCGCACCGGCGACAAGGTATTCGGTGTCATCGGCATCGCCCTGGAGGGGCGCGAGACCGAAGCCTTCGAGCATTCGATCGTCCTATCTATCGTAGGTGAATGCGCCTTGGCGCTCGAAAGTGACCGAGCGGCGCAAGAGCGCGAAGAGGCTGCGGTCTTGGCGAAAAACGAGCAGCTGCGCGCCAACCTTTTGCGCTCCATCGGCCACGATTTGAGGACACCCCTCACGGCTATATCCGGATCTGCGGCAATCCTTCGGAAGAGCGACGAGAGGCTCAGCCTCGAACAGCGCTGCGATCTTGCCGATGCCATCTACGATGACTCCCTCTGGCTTATTGATACCGTGGAGAACCTCCTCGCCATCACACGCGTCGAGGACGGCACCATTCACCTCAACTTCACATCCGAGCTCATCGACGAGGTCATCGAGGCCGCCCTCAGCCATGCCGCCCAAGCATCGCATGGACGTACCGTCACCATCGAGCACACTGACGACATCCTGCTGGTACGCATTGACGTCCATCTCATCATGCAGGTGCTTACGAATCTCATCATGAACGCCTTCAAATACACGCCCGAGGACTCGACTGTCACCATCAGCGCACGTCGCGAGGGTGCGTTCGTCGTGGTGGACGTCGCAGACGATGGGCCGGGTGTGGCAGACTGCGACAAGCCTCATATCTTTGAGCGCTTCTTCACCTCAAGCAATACGCGGCCCGTGGATTCGCGTCGAAGCATCGGCCTTGGGCTGTCGCTCTGCCGCTCCATCGTGGAGGCGCATGGCGGCGTCATCGAAGTTCGCGACAACCACCCCCATGGGGCCGTCTTCCGTTTTACCCTGCCCGCTGAGGAGATCGAGATTCATGAATAATGCCGCTAAGCCACGCATCCTCCTGGTCGAAGATGACCTGACCGTTCAAAACCTCGTTTCGACCGCGCTTGACCTCCACGGCTATGTCGTGAGCAAGGTTTGCGACGGCCAGGCCGCCATCATGGATGCGGTGTCGCACGGCCCCAGCCTCATCATGCTCGACCTCGGCCTTCCCGACATTGACGGTATCGAGGTCATCACGAAGATCCGAAGCTGGTCGGCAGTCCCCATTATCGTCATTTCGGCGCGCACCGAAGATTCCGACAAGATTGCAGCACTTGACGCAGGGGCAGACGACTACCTCACCAAGCCCTTTTCTGTGGATGAGTTGCTCGCGCGCGTCCGTGCGAATTTGAGGCGCTCCTCGATGGCGTCGAGCGAGTCGACAGAAGCGAGCACGTTCGACAACGGTCCGCTGCATATCGACTACGCCGCGGGATACGCGACGAAAGACGGACGCGAGCTCTCGCTCACCCCAACCGAGTACAAATTGCTCGTCCTTCTGGCGAAAAACGTCGACAAGGTGCTCACCCACACCTTCATCACCCGCGAGATATGGGGCACGAGCTGGGACAGCGATCTGGCGAGCCTGCGCGTGTTCATGCGCACCCTGCGCAAGAAGATCGAGGCAGACCCCTCTCACCCCAAGATGATTCAGACGCACATGGGCGTCGGGTACCGCATGCAGCGTCTCTAGCCCACCCCACAAAAAGTTGCGGTGGAATACGGAGTAGATAAGGCCTTTGACAGCCAAAACAGTCCGCATTTCACCGCAACTGATTTAACGATGCCCAAAATTACTCTTCAACTCGCCGCGCTCGCGTCCAAATGCGCAAAGCGCCCCGCGAACGAATGCTCGCGGGGCGCTTTGATGTCCGGGCCTTATTTGATCCCGCGGCCCAAGTCTTCGGCGATTTTGTCCACGCCCTTAAGTGCGGCGCACGTCTTTTTGTTGGAGCAATGCCCCGTGCAAACGCCACCCTGGGCGCAGTCGGCGCAGGTGCCCTTTCGGTAGATACGCACACACACGGCGACAAACGCAATGGCGATAACGGCCAGCACAACAATATCGATAGGTGCCATAGAAAGCCTCCTCTAGTTAACCACCACTTACTTTACCCCATTCTCCACCTGCCAAAAAGGGACAGGTTTGTTTTGGTCAGTTTTATCTGCGGAAACGCCACATCTTACTTCTGGAGCAAAGCAATCTGTCCCCCATTGCACCAAAAAGCCCGAGTGTCGCTGGGACACCCGGGCTCATGGAAAGGGGCTAATCCTTATTCGGACTTAAGCGGAAACTGCGGCGGAAGCAGTGTTGGTCTCGTCCTCGTCGGTCCATGCATGCTTGGGCATGGGACGGAAGATCTGGAAGAGCATCGCAACCAGCAGCACGATGGCTACAATCGTCCAAATACCAAACTGGCCCAACACAAACAGGTTGTAGAACTGGTTGATGAACAGGCCGATCACCCAAGCGAAGGCGCACTCGTAGCCGATGGCAATCGCGGTCCACTTGCCGGAGTCCATCTGGTTGCGGATAGTGCCCATGGCGGCAAAGCACGGAGCGCACAGCAGGTTGAAGGCACCAAAGGCCACGCAAGCACCCATGGTGGGGAACATGCCCGCAAACGCGGTCCACAGGCTCGGGTCGGTCTCGCCAGCATCGGCGACGGAGAGCAGCGAGCCGGCGGTGGCGACGACGTTCTCCTTGGCGACAAGGCCAGAGACAGTCAGCGCAGTTGCCTGCCAGGTGCTAAAGCCGAGCGGGGCGAAAATCCAGGCGACCAGGTTGCCCAGCATGGCGAGCACGGAGTAGTCCATAAACTCCTCGGGGATGCCGTCCATCGCAGGCAGGAAGCCAAAGGAGCCGTTATAGCTACCAAAGTTGGAGAGGAACCAAACAACGACGGTGGACGCGAAGATGACCGTGCCGGCCTTCTTGATAAAGGCCCAGCAGCGCTCCCACACGTGCAGCGCCCAAGAGCGGATCGCCGGGAAGTGGTAGGCGGGAAGCTCCATAACGAACGGCGTCGGGCGACCGGCGAAGAGCTTGGTCTTCTTGAGCATGAGGCCCGAGGCGATGACGGCAAAGACGCCCAGGAAGTAGAAGAGCGGGCTGATCCACGCGGCGGTGGTGGAAGAATCGCCGATGATGGAACCCATGAGCAGGGCAATGATCGGCAGCTTGGCACCGCAGGGAATAAACGTGGTGGTCATGACCGTCATGCGGCGGTCCTTCTCGTTCTCGATGGTCTTGGTGGCCATGACGCCGGGGACGCCGCAGCCCGAGGACACGAGCATGGGGATGAACGACTTACCAGACAGGCCAAAGCGGCGGAATACGCGGTCCATGATGAAGGCGACGCGGGCCATGTAGCCGCAGTCCTCCAGGAAAGACAGCATCACAAAGAGCAGGAACATCTGCGGCACAAAGCCAAAGATTGCACCCAGGCCGCCGACGATGCCGTCGCAGACCAGCGAATCGACCAGGCCGCCGTCCTCGGTGCCGCCCGCCACAAGGGCGTCGTGCACCATGGTGGTGATACCCGGGACATAGGGGCCGTACTGCGCCGGGTCGATCGAGTCGGCGGCGTCACCCGCAGCCTCGACAGCTGCGTCGTAGGCGTCGCGGCCCTGACCGAGCACATACCAACCGTCGGTGCCAAAGAGCTGGTCGTTGGTGAAGTCGGTTACCGTGCCGCCCAAGGTGGAAACGGCGATGTAGTACACGCAGAACATGATGACTACGAAGATCGGCAGGCCCAGGATACGGTTGGTAACCACACGGTCGATCTTCTCGGAGGTGCTCATCTTGGCCGGAGCCTTGGTGAGGCACTCGTCAATGATGTGGGCAATGACGCCGTAGCGCTCGCCGGTGATGATGGACTCGGCGTCGTCGTCGCAGTCCCGTTCGCACTGGGCGACCAGCTGCTCCACGCGAGCGGCCTTCTCCTTAGTGAGGTTGATGAGCTTGCAGGCGTCCGCGTCGCGCTCAAACAGCTTAACGGCGTAGTAGCGACGCTTGTTGGCGGGAACGCTCGCAGGCAGGTTATTCTCGATGTGGTCCAGAACGTCCTCGATGGAGGAATCGAACTTGTGCTCCGGCACCTGGCCCTTGGAAGCAGCGGACTTCTTGACCTGCTCGAACAGCTCCTTGATGCCCTTGTTCTTAAGAGCCGAGATCATCATGACCGGACAGCCGAGCTTCTTGGAGAGCTTGTCCGTGTCGATCTTGTCGCCGTTCTTCTCGACCAAGTCGGCCATGTTGAGGGCGACGACCACGGGCAGGCCGGTCTCGATAACCTGAAGCGCCAGGTACAGGTTGCGCTCGAGGTTGGTGGCATCGACCACCTGGACAACGACATCGGGCTCGCCGCTCATGAGGTAGTCGCGCGAGCACTGCTCCTCGGGGCTGTAGGGGGAAAGCGAGTAGATGCCGGGGAGGTCTGTAATCGTGACGTTCTTGTCACTCAGGAGCTTGGCTTCCTTTTTCTCAACCGTGACGCCGGGCCAGTTGCCAACGTAGCCGTTGGCGCCGGTGATCAGGTTGAAAAGCGTGGTCTTGCCGCAGTTGGGGTTACCCGCCAGCGCGACATGGATCTGAGAATCCGCCATTCAATCCTTCTTCCTTGTGTGCCCGCGCTGCTTTCTCCGCACGGGCTGGATAATGTGCTTCAACATTGCAAATTTAAGTTAGAAAAACCTAACTTTATCTGCATAAATAGTTGCCGCGGGCCCTTACTGGACCTCGACGACGGCAGCCTCCTCCTTGCGGATGGAAAGCTCGTAGCCGCGCACGTTGATCTCGACCGGATCTCCGAGCGGTGCAACCTTAACGACCTTGAACGAAGTGCCCTTGATGAGGCCCAGGTCCATAAGGTGACGGCGAAGCGCGCCCTCGCCGTGAAGCTTGACGATGGTAGAGCTCTCGCCCACCTTAACGTCACCCAACGTCTTCATATTCTTTTCCCCCTTTCAGCTTTTATGAAATGCTGCGAACTAACCGACGGTCATGATGTGCATGGCGACCTTGGTATCGATACCAAAGCGTGCGCCCAGCACGGTGACGATGATATTGGCGCCACTCGAGCTCACCACGTGAACCTCACTGCCCTCGACAAAGCCGAGGTCCTTGAGGTGGTGCTTCATGTCCTCATTGCCCTTTACACGAGACACGTGCACGGTTTCGCCCGCTTTCACCATCGAAAGCGGCATGGCCGGCATCTGCGGTCCGCAAGACATGAGTGTGCTCCTAACGTCAGTTCGTCCTCAACATCGACGCAGCAAAAGTTAACCACGTCTATGTTCGCTACAGTAAACTAGCACGTGGTTAACTTTTTGGAAAGGGTCCCTATTCAGTTTTCGGAAAAGTTTCCCATATGAAACAAAAGAGGCGCCGCAAAGAGCGCCTCCCAGAGATGTGACAAAGGGACTGTCCGCAGTCCCTTGTTGCGTTTAGAGCGAGAGGTTTCTGATCGACGTGACACACGAGGCCTCGTCTACGCCCGAAACGCGAAAGACGATGTCCTCGCCGCACTCGCCGTAAAGCGCCATGAGCCCCATCACATCACGGCCGTCGGTATGGCGGTCGCCGATGCTAACCGACACGTCGCTACGATGCTTGGCAATGATGTCGTAGAGCAGCGCAACCGGGCGGGCATGTAGTCCCAACGGATCTTTAATCGTCTTTGTAAACTCGACCATGTCCCCTCCCGCGGCATCGCACATTCGGCCGGCAAACCCAGCCACGTGGTAGTTATTGTAGCGTGAGATGCTTGCCGAGGCCCGCCAGAAGCTCAACCGGAAACTGTGTCCCGTTATTTGGTTGGATTCTGGGTCGCACTTTCCCAAAGGGCCCTGTTCGGGAAACCGTATCCCGTTCTGGACGCAAATTCCGGGTCGTAGTTTCCGCGGAACAACCCTAGCGGAAAGCTCATCCCATTCCGGACGCAGATTCCGGGACGCACTTTCCGCGACGCCCGGTCATCCCATGCCCTCACAACCTCGGCGCATAAAAAACGAGGGAAGGAACGCGTCCTTCCCTCGTTGCAAGCAATATGTAGCTGCTCGCCTACATCAGGCGCAGGCTGACGTCCTTGAGCTGGGCGCCGGAAACAGCACTTGGGGCGCCCGACATGAGGTCGGAGCCGCTGGCCGTCTTGGGGAACGCCATGACGTCGCGGATGGAGTCGGAGCCGGTGAGCAGCATGCACACGCGGTCCAGGCCCAGAGCGAAACCGCCCATCGGGGGCGCACCAAACTTGAGCGCCTCCATGAGGAAGCCGAACTGCGACTCGGCGCGCTCCTCGGTAAAGCCCAGGAGCTTGAGCATGGACATCTGCATCTCGGCGTTGTGGATACGCATACCGCCGCCGCCGGCCTCAAAGCCGTCCATGACAAAGTCGTAGGTGCAAGAACCGGCCGCCAGCGGGTCGGCCTCGATCTTGGCGATGTCGGTCTCGGTCGGCAGGGTAAAGGGCTGATGCTCGGCAGCGTAAGCCTTGCGGTCCTCATCCCAGTGGAACAGCGGGAAGTTGACAACCCACAGGAAGTCGTGGCCCTCGCGCTTGATCTCGAGCGCGTTGGCCATGTGGGAACGCATGCCGCCCAGGATCTCGTCAGAGAGCAGGCGCGGGCCGGCGGCGAACATCACAAGGTCGCCGGGCTCTACGTCCATGCGCTCGCGCAGGGAAGCCATCTCCTCGTCCGAGAAGAACTTGACGATGGGGCTGTTGATGGAGCCGTCCTCGCGGAAGGCGATCCAGGCCAGGCCCTTGGCGCCAAACGTGGAGGCCACGCCGGCGAGCTTGTCGATCTTGGCACGTGCCCAGGCACCGGCGCCCTTGGCGTTAATGGCCTTGACGACAGAGCCCTCCTCGTTTGCGGCAGTCGCAAAGACCTTGAACTTGGAGTTGGCAAAGATGTCGGTCAGGTCGACCAGGTGCATGCCGTAGCGGGTATCGGGCTTGTCGGAGCCATAGGTGTCCATGGCCTCCCAGTAGTCCATGCGACGCAGCGGCGTGGGCATCTCGACGCCCATGCGGCCGAAGGCATCAGCCAGGACCTCCTCGAGCGCGCTCATGACATCGTTCTGGTCCACGAAGGACATCTCGATATCGACCTGGGTGAACTCGGGCTGACGGTCGGCACGCAGATCCTCGTCGCGGAAGCACTTGGCAACCTGGTAGTAGCGCTCAACGCCACCGACCATGAGCAGCTGCTTCAGGAGCTGCGGGGACTGCGGCAGGGCGTAGAAGTTGCCCGGCTGAATACGGCTGGGAACGATGAAGTCGCGGGCGCCCTCGGGCGTGGACTTAAACAGGGAGGGCGTCTCGACCTCCATGAACTCACGGTTGTGCAGCGCCTCGCGAATGGCAAAGGTAAAGTCGGAGCGCAGCTTGAGGTTGGCCATCATCTCGGGACGGCGGAGGTCCAGATAGCGATAGCGCAGGCGGGTGTCCTCGCTGGTCTCGATGCCGTCCTCAATCTGGAACGGCGGGGTGACGGACGTGTTGAGCACCTCGGCATGATCGGTCAGGACCTCGATCTCGCCGGTCGCGAGCTTAGTGTTGGTGGTCTCCTCGCCACGGGCGCGCACGACGCCGTGGATCTTGATGGGCCACTCGGGACGCATGGTCTCGGCGATCTTAAAGGCATCGCCGTCGGAGTGCTCGGGGTCGAAGGTGAGCTGTGTGATGCCCTCGCGGTCGCGAAGGTCGCAGAAAATAAGGCCGCCGTGGTCGCGGCGACGGCTCACCCAACCGGTGAGGGTGACCTCTTCGCCCACGTTCTCGCTGCGAAGCTCGCCGCAGGTACGGGTGTGCATGGAATGCTCATCGATGGGACGGGTCTGGCTCATACCAGTGATCCTCCTTTATGGATCTGTGCCGCCCCGTGTCGTTCCGGGCGGCGTCGTACAGATTTGCCCAGCCTGCGTAAACCGCGCAGCCAGACATGGCGTTCTATCTTATCGCACCCGCGTCGATGTGCCGCGAAAAAGTAGCTCTTGCTCAAAGACTTGACGGAGACGAAACAATTGACGCGGCCTGGCCGTCGCCAAGGCGCGCCGCGTGCGACAATGTGCCCCAATACAACCGCACTCGGAAAGGCCCGTCATGACCGCACGCCTCATCGTTATGGATATCGACTCCACACTCATCAACCAGGAGGTCATCGACCTGTTGGGCGAGGAGGCCGGCGTGGGCGAGCAAGTTGCACAGATCACCGAACGCGCCATGCGCGGCGAGCTTGACTTTAAGCAGGCGCTCGAGGAGCGCGTGGGGCTGCTTGCCGGCTTGGATGAGAGCGTGTTCGAACGCACCTTTGCGCGCGTGACGTTTACCCCCGGCGCGTTGGAGCTTGTGCGATCGGCGCACAGCAAGGGCTGGAAGGTCGGCGTGGTAAGCGGTGGCTTCCACGAGGTCGCCGACAAAATCGTGACCGCCGCGGGCATCGATTTTTGCCTGGCCAACCGCCTGGAAGTCGTGGACGGCAAGCTCACCGGTAAGTTGGCTGCCGGCATTGTGACCAAGGAGTCCAAGCTCATCCAGCTGCTGGACTGGGCAGTTGAGTGCGGCGTCGATATGGCCCATACCGTCGCGATCGGCGACGGCGCCAACGACATCCCCATGATTCAGGCCGCGGGCACGGGCATCGCGTTTTGCGCCAAGCCCAAGACGCGCGAAGCTGCCCCGTTTGCCATCGACGAGCGCAACCTGATGCTCGCCATGGACATCATCCTGCGCGACTAGCCGATCCGTCTAACAATTGAATCAGTCTGTCCTATAGTTTCCGAACAATTTTGTCTTAGTGTTCGGAAACATACCCTTTGAGTGCTAGACTTTGCGCCGTCGAAGGGAACATATATGGATAAGCGAGATCTTGAGCAATTGCTGAGCGATGTTGCCGGCGGAGCAGTCACCCCAGCCGTCGCCCTCACGCGCATCCAGACGGCTCCGACCGCCGATCTGGGTTTTGCACAGCTCGATCTTTCGCGCGGGGTGCGCCAGGGAGCCGGCGAGGTTGTCTACGGTGCGGGTAAAACCGCCGAGCAGATTGCCGCCATTATCGAAGCGCTGCGCGATGCTGGCCAGGAGCGCATCCTGGTCACGCGCCTGGACAGCGAAAAAGCAGCCCGCACCTCGGAGCTCCTCGACAACGGCATCGACCTGGGATATGTCCCGGACGCACAGCTCGCCCTCGTGGGCGGCAAGCCCTCCCCCACCGGTAACGGACGCATCGTCGTCGCCTGCGCCGGCACGAGCGACTTGCCCGTCGCCGAGGAAGCCGCGTTGACGGCCGAGTTCTATGGCAACGAGGTCGACCGCCTCTACGACGTAGGCGTCGCCGGCCTGCACCGCTTGCTCGCGCATGCCGAGGAACTTGCCCAGGCGCAGGTGGTCATCGCCATCGCCGGCATGGAAGGCGCGCTGGCGAGCGTTATCGGCGGCCTGGCGAGCTGTCCGGTCATTGCCGTTCCCACCAGCGTGGGCTACGGCGCGAGCTTTGGTGGCGTAGCCGCACTGCTCGCCATGCTCAACTCCTGCGCCAGCGGCGTTTCGGTCGTCAATATCGACAACGGCTTTGGTGCCGCATACCAGGCAAGTCTTATCAATCATCTGAGCGCCGGCACACCCCGCGCCCGCTAAGGAGCATTCCATGTCCAACCATCAGCATACGCTTATCATCGACGGCACCTCGGGCATCAGCGGCGATATGACCGTCGCGGCCCTGCTCGACCTGGGCGCCAGCGAGGAGCATCTGCACGAGCAGCTCGCCACGCTGCCGGTCGACGGCTTTTCGATTGCCGTGACGCGCGTAAACAAGCACGGCATCGACGCCTGCGATTTCGATGTCCAGCTTGCAGAGGAGCTCGAGAACCACGATCACGATATGGCCTGGCTCTACGGCAACGAAGCAGCTGTCGAGCATATGCACGAACACGAACGCCACCATCATGACCATGGCGAGCACGAGCGCTGCCACGACCATGACCATGAGGCCCACGGTCATGGCCACGAGGGCCATCATCACGCCCACCACCATCACCACCGTTCTTTGGCGGACGTCACCGCCATCATCGACGGCTCGCAGCTAAGCGATGGCGCCAAGCGTCGTGCGCTCGCCATCTTTACCGCACTCGCCGCCGCCGAGGCCAAGGCCCACGGCAAAACGCCCGAGACCGTCATGTTCCACGAGGTAGGCGCCGTTGATTCCATCGTCGACGTCTGCTCTGTCGCCATCTGCCTCGATGACCTGGGTATTGAGGACATCGTGGTCGAATCGCTCTCTGAGGGCCACGGCACCATTCGCTGCGCCCACGGCCTCATGCCCATTCCCGTCCCCGCTGTCGTCAACCTGTGCCAGGCGGGCAATATCGCCCTCACGCCTGCACCGGTCGCCGGCGAGCTCGTGACGCCCACGGGCGCCGCCATCGTCGCCGCACTGCGCACGTCCGAGCACCTGCCGGCCCGCTACCGCATCGAGGCCGTCGGCTACGGCGCCGGTAAGCGCCCCTACGAGGGTTGCTCCGGTACGCTCCGCTGCCTGCTCGTTCACGCGGACGCATAGCCATGGATGCCCGCAAGGCAAAAAGCCGCGCCGCCATCGTCGCGGCGTTCTCCGAGCTCCTGTGCGAGGAAGATTACGGCAAGATCACCGTCGGCGACATCATCGCTCGCGCCAATGTGGGTCGGGCCACGTTCTACGGCCTCTTCAAAAGCAAAGATGACCTGCTCGCTGAGCTCGTGCGCGATATCTGCACCCATGCCCTCGACGATGACGGTGCGCCCCTCGATGACCCACTCGTACAGGTCGAGCATATCCTCAACAACCTCTGGGAGCGCCGCCAGGGCGTACGTGCCCTCGTAGCCGGCGCCGGCTCACGCGTCTTCGCCGACTGCTTACGCAAAACCATCATGTCACGAGCAGCCGAAACCGTCCCTACCGACCCAAACGGCCCCGCCGCCACCATGGACCGAAGCTTCCTGCTACACCACATAGCCTCAAGCTTCGTAGGAATGGTCCAATGGTGGGCCTGGCACAACTTCCAAGCCCCAAAAGAGGACGTAGCCAAAGACTACCTATCAGCCATTAAGCCCCTCTTCAACTAAGTAAGAAGCTCATCCCAAAGCATCGCCCCACCCCAAGGCGCCACGCATCCCAAAGTGTCACTCGCACCTCAAAGCGCCTAACAACAAAGTGCCCACCACATCCAAATTCAGATATATATGTTGGTTGCTTGTTCGAACGCAACTGGATTCCCGCAGGGTCCGGCATAGGTTATCTTTCCGCCGCACTCCGCAGGACGCAAGAAGCTCCCGCCGCACGAAGTGCGCAGCGGGAGCTTCTTGCATGTCCGAGGACGCGGCGGAAAGATAACCTATGCCGGACCCGGGCGTTATATCAATTGTCTTGGACTAGAACATGCCCAAGAAACCATGCACAAACAGCGCGGCCAGAGCGGCACCGACAAACGGCGCGATGCCAGGAACAAGCAGACCATACTTCCAGTTGTTGTCAGCCTTGTTCTTGATCGGCAGCACCTGATAGGCTATGCGAGGACCAAGGTCACGCGCCTGGTTCATGGCGAAGCCGGTGATGCCGCCCATGCCCATGCCAACGGCCCAGACAATCAGGCCGACGCAGATGGCGAGCAACAGAACGTTCTCACCAGCACGGCTAGCAGCAGCAAGGATGGCGCTGATGAACACGAAGGTGCAGATAGCCTCGCAGAAGAAGTTGCGGGCATAGTTCGTGCCCTCGGTGGTGGGGTTGGTCGAGAAGATGTTGCGCTGAGCAATGGGATCGACGACACCCTCGGAAGCCTTGAACTCATCGGCATACATAAACCAAGCGATCACAGCACCCACAAAGCCGCCGAGCATATCGGCAAGCATGAAGGGGATGCAGTTGCCCCACGGCACCAGACCGACGATGCACTGGGCAAGCACCATAGCGGGGTTCATGCACACGGCACCGCCAAAGACAAACAGGCAGACCGAGATGCCAAAAGACCAGGTGGTGATGGCAAACATATGGCCAGAGCCCTGATACTTGGTGCCTTTGAGCACGGTATCGCAGTGCACGCCCACGCCAAAGACGATCATGAGGGCCGTCGCGCCGAATTCGCAGAGGAGTTTGGTAAGCATAAAACCTTATCTTTCTTGTCGGTTATAAACGATTCGTTTAAGCCGCGCACTAGTGCTGTGCGACGACAACACCCAGGCCATCGGGGATGACGGCGACCTTGGCGTCGGCGCCCTTCATCTCAAAGGCGAGCTTGAGCACCTCCTCGAGGGTGTTGACCGGCGTCATGTGCATATCCTTGAGCATCTGGTGATCGCACAGATCGGTGACCATGATCACAGGGTGATGCGCCAGGATGCGGGCAAAGATCTGGCTCGTCCACTGGTCAGGCAGGGTCTCGTCCTTAGGACGGTCGATGCAGGCGCGCTCAAACTCCGCCGGATCGTTGTCGGCGATGTTGTGATAGAAGCCCTCGCCACCGTGACCGTCGGCACAACCGGCGACATCGATGATCACGCCGCCCTCGGGAAGTGTGGCCTCGGCAGCGCACATGCCCTTCACGGCCTGGTAGATGTTCTGGTCGAGCGGGTAGCCGCCGTTGGTGGTGATGGCAATCTCGCACTCGACGGGCTCAACGCCGGCAAGGCTCTTCACGAACTCGCAGCCGGCCTCGTGCGCCTTGTGGATGTCGCCGGCAAAGGAGCCGATGACCTCGTGCTTGCCGTTGAGCACCACGTTAAGCACAAAGGCAAGGTGAGCCATCTCGGCAGCGGCAAACATATCCTCGTTCACGTGGTTGTGGCACAGGTTGCCGGCACGCGAATGGGAATCGTTCACAAACTGACCGTTGTGGTTGTACATGATGGTCTTGTAGCTGGCGATGCCAGGCAGGACGGACTTGCGGCTACCAGAGAAACCGGCAAAGAAGTGCGGCTCAATGAAGCCCTCGGCAAGCAGCAGATCGCAATCGGCGGCAATCTTGTTGATAATGCACTCGCCGCCAGAGGGCAGAGTGCCGATCTTCTTCATCATGCTGTCGTCAGTCGCGACGTGCATAACGATTTCCTCGTTGGCAACGATCTCCTCGCCGTACTTGTTGACGAGCTCCTCGTGCGTCGACGGACGATGCATACCCGTAGCAACCAGAATACGCACGCGAGCCTCGGGCGCAGCGGAGTGGATGTGATGCAGCAGAATAGGCATCGTCACACGCGAGGGAACGGGACGCGTATGATCGGAGCTAATGATGACGATATCCTTCTTGCCAGCACAAAGCTCCTCGAGCGAAGGCGAGCCATAAGGGTTGGCAAGCGACTCCTCTACCAGCTCTTCCTGCGATTTTGTAGTCTTAAACTCGTTTTGATGACCTTCCATCACACCCGCGAAGTTCTTATCCTCGAGCTCCAGATGTAACGTCTTGTGGTCAAACGGCAGTTCACATTCAAACAATGACGAGCGCCCTCTTCCTTTCAACTGACACACTAGATAAACCGTTGGAAGGATACGCCGCTCACCGAAAAACACCACCGTCCACCGACTCATTAACACAACGTTCATATTTGACCCACAACAAAACAACCGCGATCCCAAACGGGACCGCGGCCGCTACGGTCGTAAATCGAGAAGCGCCACATGCATCTCAATCCCAATCGATAAGACGCGAGGCGCGAAGCGCCAAACGCGCCGCCGGGACAAGCCCCATCCAAAACGCGCGAAGCGCACCATCTTTTTCCCAGCAATAATCCGCCGAAGACCGGACATCGCAGGACCCGCCGCATGTTTACTTCCCGGCGCATTCCGCAGGACGCAAGAAGCCCTCGCCGCACCCCACATTAAGCGCGAAGCGCGCCATTCTCCCCTCAGCTGTAATCCCCGAAGACCGAGGACGAAGGGACCCGATGGGTTTCCCTCTGAATGCATTCCGCAGCACGAAGCCCCCTTATCCGCAACTCCGAAGGAGCAGGATAAGGGGGCTTCAAGTGCGAGGACGCATTCAGAGGGAATCCCATCGGGTCCCGGTGAGAGCCACAGGGCTATCGATTACCCCGTGTTCTGCAATCCTGCCGAGACGCCGGTCACAGTCGAAAGAATCAGGCTCATGTACTCGGCCTTCTTCTCCTCGGCCATCTCGTCCTGGTTCATACGCACCTCGCGAAGGGCGCGGACCTGGGCAATGGACAGAGCGTCGACATAGGGGTTACGGACGCGGACGGCGCAGCCGAGCACGCGGCGGCGCTGCAGCGGCCACTCGTCACCGACGATGGCAAGGACCCACTTACGTGTGAGCTGCATCTCGGTGAAGACCTTCTCGGACAGATCCTGGCGATCACCCAGGTGCAGATACATCTTGGCGATGCGCTGATCGATCTTAGCGATCGACATCTCGATGTTGTCGATGAACGTGCGGAAGAACGGCCACTCCTGGTAGGCAGCCTTGAGCTGGTCAAGATCGCCCAGCTGCTCGCAGGCGGTACCCAGACCGTACCAAGCGGCCAGGTTAATGCGAGCCTGGCTCCAGCTGAAGATCCACGGAATGGTACGCAGGTCGTCGAGCGACTTGGCGCCCAGGCCGCGCTTGGCGGGACGCGAGCCGATCGGCAGCAGACCGACCTCGGTCAACGGCGTCACGGTCGAGAACCACGGTGTAAAGTCCTCGGTGTTCAGCAGGTCCAGATAGCGCTCGTGGCTTGCGGCGTTGAGCTTCTCGGCCATATCCCAGAACTTCTGCGTGGTCTCGGTGTTGGTCTTCTCGACACTCGGAGCCGACTGCAAAAGCGTTGCGGCGGCAACGGACTCAACATGGCGCTGAGCCAGCGTGCGGTTGCCGTAACGGGCAAAGATGACCTCGCCCTGCTCGGTGAGCTTAAAGAAGCAGTTGACCGAACCCTTGGGCTGCGCCAGCACGGCCTTGTTGGCCGGACCGCCGCCACGGCCCACGGCACCGCCGCGACCGTGCATGAGCACCAGATCGATATCGTTTTTCTCGGCCCACTTGGCAATGCGCTCCTGCGCGGAGTGCAGCGCGAGCATGGCCGTGGTAGGACCGGCATCCTTGGAGGAGTCGGAGTAGCCCAGCATGACCTCCATGCGGCGGTTGGTCTGGGCAAGGCGCTTTTGCACCACGGGCAGCGTAAGCATCTGGTCGAGCACGTCGACGCAGCCCTCGAGGTCCTCGAGCTGCTCAAACAGCGGGATCACGTCGAGCTCGGGGACATCCTCCTCGTGTGCAAAGGACAGGTGGGCAAGCTCAAAGACGTCGGCCACATGCTGGGCGCTCTTGGTGAACGAGATGATGTAGCGGTGCGCCATCTTCTTGCCGTAGCGCTTTTGGATGGAACCGATAGCACGGAAGGTATCGATGACCTCACGCGTCATGGGCTGCAGGTCGCCATGGATACCGTTCTCGTGGATATCCTTGAGGGCGCGGGCATGCACCACGGAGTGCTGACGGAACTCCATCTCGACCATATGGAAGCCGAAGGACTCGACCTGCCAGATGATGGTCTGGACCGGGCCGTAGGCAGCACGGACGGCACCGCAAGCGGCCAGCGAGCGCTGGACGACACGCAGGTCCTCCAGGAACTCATCGGCGCTGTGGTACATGGTATCGGTGATACGGCGCACGGTGGCGTTCAGACGGTCGGCCATGACGAGCATGACGGCGCGATGCGGCTCGTGCTCGGAAATCAGCTCGGCGCGAGCCGTGTACTGAGCGCTCATCTCGACCTGATGGTTCCACAGGTTCATGAGCTCTGCCGACGGCTTGCTGTAGGCGGCCTCGAGCGTAAGGTTGCGGCCGATGCGGCGGCACTTGTCCTCGAGCTTGAGCACCATGTGCGTGAAGTACTTGGCGGCGACCTCGCGGCTCACCTTGGCGGTAACGTTGGGGTTACCGTCGCGGTCGGAACCGATCCAGCTGCCGGGATGGAAGAACGCCGGGCACAGCGGCGGCACGGTGCCGGCCTTGTCGCCCAGCACCCAGTCGTCAAAACGACGGTAGATGACGGGGATCACATCGAACAGTGTGTTATCGAAGATGTCGATGATGGTATCGGCTTCCTCGACCGGCGTGGGCTTCTTGAGCGCGATGGGGCTCGTGCGCACCAGAGCGTCAATCTCCTGCAGCATATGGCGCTCGTTCTCCACCAGGTCGGAGCCGCCCAGGCGCGGACGCTCCTCCAGCAGGTTGGAGATACGGCGAATCTTGCCCTCGACGGCCTTACGACGGGCCTCGGTGGGATGTGCGGTAAAGACAGGGTGGAACTCGAGCTTGTCGAGCAGCTCGTTGGCGCCCTCGACACCCATCTCATTTACCAACTGGTGATAGGCGACGGTGAGTTCGTTGGCGGGATCGACCTCGGTATCGGTCGACGCACCTGCCTCGCGCTCGCGCAGCTGCGCCACGCGGTAGTTCTCCTCCGACAGGTTTGCCAGATGGAAGAAGCTCGTAAAGGCGCGGACAATAACCTGCTGCTTATCGAGCGGCAGGCTGTCAATCAGATCGACGACCTCACGAAACGCCACAGCAGTAGGCTCGTCGGCGGTGGGCACGCCCTGCTCGTCGACGGACTCGTCGGCAGCACGGGCGCCGGGATTTCCGGCATTGGCCACAATCTCGGCTGTCAAAATCTTGTCGAACAGGTCCGCGATCTCGGGATCATACTCGCTAAGCACACGGCGCTCCAGGCGCAGGAACAGCGCCAAGTTGTCGCGCAGCTCCTCGGGGATCTCGATCTCGGCGAGACGCTCCCTGGACTCGGCATTCGAGCCGATTCGGTTAACGAGGCGGTTGACCACGGCAGCGACGCGCGCCGCGGCTTCGGGTACAGACTGGTTGCTTAGGTTCTCAGCCACGTTTCCTCCCATTCCTCCTTCTATGCACGTAACATGCGGTATTCATTATAGGCGCTTGCGAAATACTTTCGACACTGATTGCGCTTTACCACACAAAAGTATTTTCTGCATTGCAAGGGTTTTTGCCCTAAATGGTCGTATTTCTCGGTGGGCGGCATACGTAAATGGGGGCATTCCGCATAAAAGCGAAACACCCCCGTAACAATCGCTCGCAATGAGCTGGGCACCTCAGCGGCACTACAGCTCAAAAATCATGCGCTACAGGCGCTCGCGAACCGCCTCGACCACGTTGGCCAGATCGACGAGGGCCTCGTCATGGCTCTGCATGTCGCGTACCTTGACCTTGCCGGCGGCAAGCTCGTCGCCACCCAGGACCAGGATGAGCTTAGCGCCCACCTTGTCGGCCTGCTTAAACTGAGCTTTGAGCGAACGACCCTGGTAGTCGGCCTCGGTCACGATGCCAGCGGCACGAAGCTCCTGCGTGATGGCAAAGACGTTCTGGCGCAGCTCCTTGCCGGCATTGGCGACGTAGACGCACGGGGCCTCCTCGGCACCCAGGTCGCTGCCAAAGGCCTGCAGGGCCAGCAGCGCACGCTCAAAACCGACGGCAAAGCCGACGCCTGCCGTGGGCTTGCCACCCTCGAGCTCGACCAAGCCGTCATAGCGACCGCCGCCACCGATGGAACCGACGCCGGCGCCGGGAGCCTCGACCTCAAAGACGGTACGGGTGTAGTAGTCCAAGCCACGCACCAAGGTGGGATCCTCGACATACTCGATACCCGCCGCATCCAAATAGCGCTTGACCTGCTCGTAGTGCTCGCGGCACTCATCGCACAAGTTGTCGCCCATCAGCGGTGCGTCGGCCATGATCTCGCGGCAGTGGTCGTTCTTGCAGTCGAAGGCACGCAGCGGATTGAGCTCGGCGCGCTCGCGGCACTCGTCGCACATCTCGCCGGCGTGATCGAGGATAAACTGCTTGACCTGCTCGCGATAGGCCGGACGGCATTGGGCATCGCCCATCGAGTTAATGAGCAGACGGAGCTTGGAAAGATCGAAACCAAGGCGCTTGTAGAACTCCATGAGCATGATGATGCACTCGGCGTCTGCTGCCGGATCGGGAGCGCCGAGCCACTCGATGCCCACCTGGTGGAACTGGCGCAGGCGACCCTTCTGGGGACGCTCGCCACGGAACATGGCCTCGGCGTAGTACGCCTTAAACGGCGTGGAGCCCTGGGGCACCAGGTTGTTCTCCACGACGGCGCGCACCACACCGGCCGTGCCCTCGGGACGAAGCGCCAGGCGCTGCTTGGGCTTGAGCTTGCTATCGGTGCCCTCAGCAAAGACGCGCTCCAGGTTGGCGCCGCTAAAGACGCGGAACATCTCCTTGCGCACGACGTCGGTCGACTGGCCGATGCCGTGGACAAACACGTCCACCTGCTCGATGGCGGGCGTCTCGATGGGCTTAAAGCCAAACGGCTCGAACACGCCGGCAGCGATCTGCTGCATCTTTTGCCAGGCGCGCATCTCAGCGCCGATAAGGTCGCGGGTTCCCTCCGCCTTCTGTGCCTGCATGGGCAAACACCTTTCTTTTGTATCGCGTCATAGGTAGTGGTCATTATACGGCACAAACACAAACAGCGGCGGTGCATCTGACCGAACGAGGGTATGGGGACTCGTTCGGCCAGATGCACCGCCGCAGTGTGCAATCTGCAATCCTTCCGCCTCTTCGGATCACAAAATCCGTTGGACGGAAAGACTTCGGGTCATCTCTTGAGCCCGTGGCTGCATGGGAAACCGAATGACGGTACGAGCATCCATTCGGCTTCCAAGGCAGCCACGGACAAAACGGGGCAAAGAGCTACGAGCGACGTCGTCCCTACTCCCCCGCCACGCTTGCGCGCAGCTTAGCCGCGATGGGCTCAGACGCCAGCAGGAACACCAGCATTGCCACCGAGCACGCCAGGCACACGATCCATGTGCTCGTAAAGGAGCCCGTGGCATCGAACAGTATTCCCGAGACGATGGCGCCCACCGTGCCGCCAACCATCTCGAACGAGGTAATGGTGCCCGTGACCTTACCCAAGTCGGCCATGCCAAACTGCTTAGACGCAGCGCTAGTGGGCGTTGGAGATGGTGTACTGCGCAAGGGAAATGCCCAGGTCGCTGACGATCAACGGCTGGAACAGGCTCATGCAGTTGACGAAAATGATGTAGCACGTGGCCATGATCACAAAGCCGGAGGCCACCACGAGCCAGCCGGGGAAGAACTTACGCTGCTGGGACATACTGCTCCTTATTTAACAAACGAATAGCCGGCGCCGGGCGCCGGTAGCACCCAAGATTGCCTTGAAAGACAAGGGCATAGGCCTTACGGCCATGCCCGCAGGCTTGAAAGGCAAGGTTGGGTGCTACCGGTGGTCGGCGATATAGCCCAAAGCGACGGCGGTATAGGCCGCGGCGCCAAGGGGAAGCTCGGCATCGCTAAAACGTGCCTTGGGATGATGCTGAGCAAAATGCTCGTCCGTATCAGTCACGGCAGCGCCCACGGTAAAGTACGCACTCGGGATCTCGCTCGAGATCAACGCGAAGTCCTCGCTCGCCATGGCGTGGAACAGCGGCAGGAAGGCGGACTTGGGCAGCACCGCGCCCACGTAGCCAAGCGACGCCTGCGTCATGCCGTCGTCGAGTACCAGCGGCGGAACATCCGAAAGCGTCTCGATAGTCGCCGGCGTGCGATACGTTGCGGCCACACCGTTGACGACCTCGGCGATGCGGGTCTTGAGGTGCTCCATGAGCTCGACGTCGAAGCCGCGCAACGTTCCCTCGAGCACGCAGGTGTCGGGGATGACGTTGGCCGCCAAGCCGCCAGCGAACTTACCCACGGTAAGCGCGACCTCCTTGGCCGCCGGCACCTCACGGGAGATAAGCTCCTGAAGCGCCAGGTGCACATGCACGCCGGCCGTGATGGGGTCGATGCAGATCTCGGGGCTCGAGCCATGGCCGCCCTTGCCCTGAAGCGTGATGCGAAAACCGTACACGCCCGAGAGCGCCGGGCTGCCGTAGAGCACCAGGCCAAGCGGCGATTGGCTGTTAACGTGCATGGCGAAGGCGGCCTGGGGACGCGGGTTCTGCAGCAGACCGTCGGCGATGGCGGCGCGGGCACCCTCAAAAGTTTCCTCGCCCGGTTGGAACAGCAACTTAATCGTGGCGTTGGCGTCGACAAGCTCGGACTCGCGGGCCTTGAGCAGGCGCGCCGCACCAAGCAGCGCCGTCGCGTGCATATCGTGTCCGCATGCGTGCATGCAGCCGTTCGTAGAGGCGAAAGGCTCGCCTGACTCTTCAGCAACAGGCAGGGCATCCATGTCGCCACGGAGCATGATGACCGTACCGGCCTGTTTTTCCGTGCACGTACCGTTACCCCGAGCAGCAGCTGCCGCGCCGGCACCGATTAGGCCAACGACACAGGTGCCGTCAACAAGCACGGCATAGGGAATATCCATCTCGTCCAGACGCGCCTGGATAAAGGCGGACGTCTGCGGAAGGTTGTTACCGAGCTCAGGCGTTTGATGGAGATCATGGCGCCATGCGGCAAGCTCGTTGGCAAACGCCTGAGCTTCTGCAACAAGACCGTCACCGATAGCGGCCTGCGCCGCCGCGGTGGCCTTGGGCGCTGATTGCGGTTGAAGATCGGACTGAGCTGGTGCCATAAATGCCCTCCAGTAACGTTTTTGCAGTAAGCACTTTGATAGCGTAAAGCGCAAGGTACAACTTTAAGGGCGAGGCATAAAAAATGCCGCCCCAGGAGGGCGGCGCAACAAGTTGTTTACAATTGCGGGCGCGGCTTTCGACGCAAAAAATCGAAGTGAGTCTCGCTCAAGATAATCGACAGGAAGATAAGCACAAAGCCGGCGAGCAGGCGCGAGGTGAGCGCCTCCCCCATCAGCAGCACCGAAAACAACACGCCCGAAGGCGACTCCATCGAAAGGAGCAGCGAGCCCGTCGAAGCCGGGACATGCGCCAGGCCGACGTTTTGGATGAGCAGAGCCACGCATGTGCAGCCCACCGAGAGAAACGCCATCACACAGATAAAATTCGGCGTCCACACGGACAGAGGCGCCTGGGTCTCGAATAGCAGCGACGAGATCAGGCTCAGCACGCCATTGCCCACAAACATCCAAAACGTGATGACGTTGATGTCCATCTTGCGACCGTACTTGGCAGTCACCGCCATCTGGATGGCGAAGAAGATCGCGCCGCCCAAGGTAATAACATCGCCGGCATTGAACTCGACGCTATCGAGTGCCACCAGGCCAATGCCCGCCAGGCACAGCAGTGCCGCACCCAGGTTATAGCGGGTGAGCTTTTCGCCGCTCAGGACATAGCTGGCAAACGGCACAAGGATACAGTACGTGCCCGTCAAAAATGCACTCTTGCCTGCCGTGGTCTGCGCCAGGCCAATCGTTTGCAGTCCGTATGCTCCCCACATGAGCGCACCCATGCCCAGCCCGACGATCAGGTTGCGGGCATTGAAATGAGCGATGATGCGCTTATGGAAAATAGCAAACATAACCAGTGACGCCGGGAGAAAGCGAACGTAGACCAGCTCGAACACCGGAATGGTATCGAGCGCATCTTTCATGGTGGTAAAGGAATAGCCCCAGATGACCGCCACCGAAAGCAGCAAGACCTTCCAGAAGAACGGAGAACGCGCGCCGGCGCCGCGGGAGGTGCCGCCGGCACCCAGGTCTTCGCGCGCTACAGGGCTATCGGGCATGTTTTCGATTTCATCAACGGCATTCTGAGCCATAGGGCATCCTCGCGCTCAGTCTGGGCGTGGTGTCCGCACGTGCATGGCCGCGTGCCGCCTCATGGTCAAATAAAACGGGGCGCACCGGACCCCCGGCACGCCCCGCTACTGTAGCAACAACCAGCGTTGCACCGCAATCCAGCCCACTAAAGCATTTTGTTCCGCCGTTCTACCGAACGGCGGACCGGCCGACGCTGCGCGAGCCGCATTCACGCCAATCTGACGTTCAATTTCAAGGGCGCGACCAGAAGGTCAGCGCCCTTTCATTTCACGTCACCTTGGCGCAAATGCGGCTCGCTCGCTGGCATTAGCGCTGCATCGGCGTTAACGTTGCTGTACTAGATAAGCTTTGTTGATTCCAGCTTTTCGATGATCCAGTCGTTGGCTTTGATGACCGGGCGGCGGAAGACGACGCCCAGTGCCAGCGACGGAATCAGATAGCTCGCCAGAATGCCTAGCTCAATCCAGTACTCCATATGGTAGGCGCCAGCCATGGCGGCATGCATGGCGTTGATGCCGTGGGTGAACGGCAGGAACGGATAGATCGCCTGGAACACAGGGCCGGTCATCTCGATGGGGAACGTACCGCCCGAACCGCCGACCTGCATAACCAACAGCACGACGGCGAGCGCCTTGCCGATATCGCCAAACGAAACCGTAAGCGTGTAGACGATATTGGAGAACACGAGACTCGCGACCCAGCCCGCCAGCACAAACTGCAGCGGGTTGTCGCACTGAATGCCAAAGAACAGAATGTCGCCCGCGCACACGAGCGTTGCCTGCAGCAGGGCCAAACCGCCAAAGAACAGGTAACGGCCCAGATAGATCTCGTGCAGGCGTACGGGGATGAGCTCGTTGATGAGCTCGTCGTCGACCGAGACCTTCATCATGGCCGCCAGTACGATCGAGCCGACCCAGAGCGACAGAATCGTATAGAACGGCGCCATGGCCGAACCGTAGTTGCGGATCGGATAGACCGGCTTGCGGTCGAGCGCAACGGGGCCGGAAAGCGACACGGCCAGGCCCTCGGGGTCGTTGCCGATCATCGTCTTGATCGTCGCCAGGTCACCCGACATCAGGGCGCCGTCGAGCTCGTCCTTGAACGCGCTGATCTTGTCCGACGCCTCGCCCAGCTGATCGGAAGCCTTGTTGACCAGCTTTGCGGCCTTGGAGAGACCCTTTGCCAGCGAACCGGATGCATCGGTGAGGCCGCTCACGGCACTATCCAGATTGCTCGAAATACCGTTCAGCGAATCCAAAACGCCCGAGATGGTCTTCTTGAGCTCCTTGGCCTTGACCGAGAACGTGGAATCGTAGTCGGACTTAGCGCCCGAGATGCCCGCCTTGGCATCGGCGATGGCCTGGTCGACCTCGGCACGCGTGCTGTTGACCTCTGCCATGCTGTCGGAAAGGGACTTTGCGGTTGCCCTCAGGTCGTTGGCATTGTTACGATACTCCGTCGCGATCCTGCCCAGCGATGTAGCCACAGACTTGAGGCTGTCCTGGAGCTTTTCGTCACTCACCTGATCGGCAAAGCTGCGAAGCTGGTCGGCCGTGTCGTCGATTTCCTTGGCACGCGTATCGAGCGCCGCCGCGGCATCGTTGAGCTGGGACACCGTGAGGTAAACATGCTGGTTTGCGGCGTCGAAAGCCTTCGCGAGCTCGACGGACACGTTGTCAAACGAGCCCGCACTTCCGTCAATCGCGGCGTTGATAGCGTCGTTGGCGGCCTTGAGTGCTTCCTTGGAATCACTAATGCCGCTCTCGGCGTGCTCCATCAACTGCTTGGTAGATTCATCGACCTTACCCGTCTGCTGGAGCATACCGCTCGCCGACGTCAACGAATCGGAGGTCGAGCTCAAAATGCCCGCAAGCGAAGTCGCGTTGGCTTGAACGTCCTGCAGGTCCTCGACCGAATCGCCCAGTGTCGAGGACAGGTTGGCGATAAAGTTGCTGACCTGATCGGTGCTCATGTAATCGAGCAGGCTGGACACCGTCTTTAGACCGATGGTCGTGATGGTCTTGGTAAAGGTCTCATTCACCTGGCTCTGGACGGCGCTCGAACCCTTTTCGGTCACGATCTGGGCGATGGCGTTAGCCTTCTGGTTCTCGTAGAACTCGATATCGGCGTGCTTCACCTCGGTCGAGAAAAGCGTCATCATGTCGGCGCTAAACGTTTTAGGGATAACGACGGCAGCGTAGTACGCGCCCGACTTAACGCCCTCAATCGCCTTATCGCGGTCGTTGAGGACAACCCAGTCAAAGTTCTCGTTACCGCGCAGGGTCGCCGTCACGTTTTCGCCCACGTTGATCTCGACGGGAATCAGATCGCTCTCGTAACCCTCGTCGGTGTTGACCACGGCGATCTTAAGATTGCCGGTGTTGCCGTACGGATCCCAGCTGCCGGCGATGTTAAACCACGCGTACAGACATGGCACGATGATCAGGCCCATCACGACGACCATGCCGATCACGGAGCGAGACACATTTTGGACATCGCGCTTAAACAGGTGCAGGATGTTTTTCATTTATGCCTCACCTCCTTTGGAGTGCTTGCCGATCGGGGCGTTATTTTCATTCATCACAAACGTGTCATCCCCGTTCTCGGGCACATGGACCGCATCGCGATGACCACATTGGCTGACAGTCTGAGTCTTGGGTTCAGACCCCCGCTCGCTCGCATTCAAGCCGAACATGCGACGAGCGGCCGGAATGGCAGCCGTATGCTCGCGCATCTCGCGGCGCAGGTCCTCATCCGAAAGCGCCGAGATCCGCATCTGGGTGTTGAGGCTCGAGCGAATGTACTCGATGTTGATGAGCCAGCCGCAGATGGCAATGACCGAGATAATCCAGATGACCAGCAGAATGATCTTGCCATTGTTGTCGATATCGAGAACCGTCGACAGAACGAAGAGCAGCACCTGCACGCCGACTACAGCGGCAAAACCGCCCTTGATGTAGTACGGGTAGCGATGCTCAAACGCCACGGCATGATCGAGCAGCTCGCGACGGTACGAATCCGAATCGAGCATGACGCGCATGGCCGTGCGCAGCGAATAGCGCTGGCGCGGCAGGTCATTAGACTCGCAGATCATCAAACCCGTCGTGGAAAGCTGCTTATCGAAGAGCAGATTGAGGTTGAGCAGCAACGGGCGCAGCTGCAGACCGATAAAGAGCGCGATGGCAAGGAACACGCCCAGGATGCACAGGTTGAACAGGTAGTTGAACGAATACATGCCACCAACGGTCTCGCGCAGCAGGTTGATGCCGTAGGTGAAGGGCAGCAGCGGATGCAGCCATTGGAAGAAGCCGGGCATCATCTCGATGGGATACATGCCCGACGAGCCGGGGATCTGCACAATGACGAGGATGACGCCAATGGCTTTACCGATATGCTTAAACGTGGTGGACAGCGCATAGATGATGTTGACGTAGGTGAACGAAATAGCGATGCCGCCCAGTACAAAGAGCAGCGGATTGACGCACTGAACGCCAATGACCAGATCTCCCACCGTAACGATGATGGCCTGCAACGCACCCAGGATCACCAGCAGCAGCCAGCGGCCAAAGTAGCCCTGACGCGCCGTAAAGCTACCGATGCCCTCGCGGTCGACCTCGAGTTTATAGATAGCGATGAGCACATAGCCGCCTACCCACAGCGCCAGATTGGTGTAGAAGGGCGCGATGCCCGAGCCAAAGCTCTTGACCGGATAGATTGACTTGGACGTCAGCTCAACCGGAGATGCCATGAAATCTGCCACGTCATTGACGTCGACGTCCATGAGGTCGGCTAACTCGCCCATAGACTCAGAGGTCTGCAGCGCCGCAATGTCATTGGCGGCGGTCGCGAGCTTGTCCTGAACCTTGGCAAGGGAGGCGTCGGTTTGGGACAGCGTGGTCTTTGCCTGCTTGAGCGTGGCGTCGAGCTGCGCCAGCGTGCCGCGCGCGCTCGCTATCGTGGGGGTCATACCCGACACAATGCCGGTCAAATCGCCCGAAACGGCGGCAAAGGAGTCAAGCGCGCTCGAAGCCTTCGGAAGTGCGTTCTGACCCAGATCGGTCTGAGCCTGACCGAGGTTAGCCGTACCGGTCTGAATTGCCGCGTTGAGTGCGTTGCTCGCGTTCGAGATTGCCGTAGCGTCGTTTGCCATGGCGCTCGACTGTGCAGAAAGGCCATCCTTGATGCTCTGCAGCTTCTGGTTTTGCTCGCGAAGCGAATCGATGGTCGATACAATGCGCGCGTCAATTTCCTCGGAACCTGTCGACGTGTCATTAACGAGAATCTCCAAGTGCCCGATAACGGCCTTATTGTGATCGATCGTCGCCTGGAGAGACTCGAGCGAGTTGTCGATGCGGGTGGTCGTAGATGTGACCGTACCCGTTAGCTTGCCAATCGCAGCGTTCGCGGAGGCTGACGTCTTGGTGAGTGCAAGGCTACCTTCCGAGAGTGCCTTGGAAAGCGAGGTGATGGACTTGCCAGCCGTGGTGCGAGCTTCGCCCAGCAGATCATTACCCTGAGCGATTGCCTGCGTTAGCGAAGGCGCCTGTCCCTGCAGGCCCGCCAACGCAGCATCGGCCGAAGCAATCGAGCTGCTTGTCTTGTCGATGGCGGTGTTCATGTCGCCAATGGAATCGCGTACTTCGCCCAAGGTATCGGATGCTTCGGACACCGAACTTGCCAGCGAATCCTGGGTCTGGGTTGCCTTGTCCTTTAAATCGACTCCGGCATCCTTGGCGATACCGGCAACGGTCTCGCCCGCCGTGGAGACAAATTCCGAGTTGATCTGCTCCTCGATGGTGCTTGCGCCGGTGTCGGTAACCTTCGGCGCAATAGCGCTCTTCTTCTCATTGACGTAGTACGTAAGCTTGGGCTGATGGTAGTTGCCGTCGAGCATCGAAACCAGGTTATCCGAGAAGTTCTTGGGGATTACGATGGCCGCATAGTACTCACCGCTCTCAACGCCCTCTTTGGCATCGGCCGCCGAATCGACGAAGGTCCAGCCCAGCCGATCGTTCTCCTTGAGCTGATCGACGACCTTATCGCCCGCGTTGAGCTCGCCCACCAAGTCGTTTTGGGTGCCCTGATCGTTGTTGGCGATGGCAATCTTGATACCCTGGGTGTTTCCGTACGGATCCCAGTTGGCAACGATGTTGTACCAGGCATACAGCGAGGGAATAACGCACACGCCGAGGGTAACCACCAGGGCGACGGGGTTCACGATCAATCGCTTGATGTCGCGTTTAAAGATTGCAAAGGAAACCTTTGCATCGGATAGTTTGCTGCCGAGACTCACGCTTGGACCATCCATCCTGTCGTTGAATCGAATCGTACTATCGATAACCATTGTACGAAGGCGTTTTAACGTCTCGATGCACAATGGTATTGAGTTTTGCGGGTAGCAATATACTACGAAGATGAGTTAACGTACAGTTGTACAGTATCTTAAATTTCAGCAGGTCACAAAACCACAACCCGCACAAATTAGCAGTCCGAATAGTCATTGGGGACGTTCTTAAACGACTAGTCAAACAAGAACGTCCCCAACGACTACTTTGGACCATTACGGCGCCGCAGGTAGAGGACGGACAGCGAGCGGGCCGCATTTGAGGCAAGGTGACGTGAAACGAAAGGGCGCTGACCTTCTGGTCGCGCCCTTGAAGTTGAACGTCAGATTGTCCAAATGCGGCCCGCGCAGCGTCGAGCCGTTACGCCGTTCGGTAGAACGGCGTAACTAAGTTACATCAGGTCGCAGACAGCTGCGGCGAAGGCCACGGGGTCCTCGGGCAGAATGCCCTCGACCAGCAGGGCCTGATCGTAGAGCAGACCGGAGTACTGCTTGATCTTGTCGGCATCGCCTGCCTTCTGAGCAGCAACGAGCTTGGCAAAGACCGGGTGCTTGGCGTTGAGCTCGAGCACGCGCTGGCTCTTGGGCATGCCGTCGGGCGCGCCCTCGGGACCCTTCTGGAGCACCTTCTCCATCTCGAGCGAAAGCGGGCCCTCGGTGGTAATGCACGCGGGGGCATCGGTCAGGCGCGCAGAAACGGCAACCTTCTCGACCTTGTCGCCGAGTGCCTCCTTCATAGCGCCAAAGAGGTCCTCGTTCTCCTTGGTAGCGTCCTCGGCCTCCTTCTTCTCATCCTCGGTTGCCAAGTCAAGATCGCCGGTAGCGACGTTCTTGAGCTCCAGGTGACGATCCTCGACCTCGGGCTCGGCACCGTCGGCAACGGCCTTCTCGGCAGCCTCGCGAGCAGCATCGTCCTCATAGATCTTGGGCATATCGCGCGCCACGTACTCACGCATGGCCTGGAACGTGAACTCGTCCACATCCTGCGTCAGCAGCAGCACGTCATAGCCGCGGTCGAGCACGCCCTTTACCACGGGCATCTTGGCCAAGCGCTCACGCGAGTCGCCGGCGGCGTAGTAGATGGCCTTCTGATCCTCGGGCATGCCCTTGGCATACTCGGCCAGGGTAATCATCTTCTGTTCCTTGGCAGACCAGAACAGCAACAGGTCGGCGAGCTCATCGGCCTTCATGCCATAGCTCGAGTAGATGCCGTACTTAAGACCGCGGCCAAAGTTTTCGAAGAACTTCTCGTAGGCCTCGCGGTCGTTGTCGCGCATATCCTCAAGGTCGGCGGTGATCTTCTTCTCGACACGCTTGGCGATGGCCTTGAGTTGACGGTTCTGCTGCAGTGTCTCACGCGAGATGTTGAGCGACACGTCGGCAGAATCCACAACGCCACGGACAAAGTTGTAGTAGTCGGGCAGCAGGTCGTCGCACTTCTCCATAATCAGCACGTTGGAGCTGTAGAGCGCCAGGCCCTTCTCGTAGTCCTTGCTGTACAGATCGAACGGGGCGCGGCCCGGCACAAACAGCAGGGCGTCGTACTCGAGCGTACCCTCGGCATGGAAGCTGATAGTGCGTGCCGGATCGTCAAAGTCGTGGAACGTGGACTTGTAGAACTCGTTGTAATCCTTCTGCTCAACGTCGGAGCTGCGCTTTTTCCAGATCGGCGTCATGGAGTTGACGGTCTCGAGCTCCTGGTAGTCCTCGTACTCGGGCTTATAATCGTCGCCAGCATCCTCGGGCTTGGGCTTCTGGCGGCTCTTGGACACCATCATCTGGATCGGGTAACGCACATAGTTGCTGTACTGCTGAATCAGGCTCTTGAGGCCCCACTCGGTCAGGAAGCGATCGTAGGTCTCGGCCTCGCCGTCGGCGTCGAGCTTCTCGTTCTCGCGCAGCGTCAGGACGACATCGGTACCGTGCTCGGCGCGCTCGCCGTCTTCGATGGTGTAACCCTCAAGACCATCAGACTCCCACACGTGAGCGGTGTCCTCGCCATAGGCGCGGCTGACCACCTTCACATGGCTGGCAACCATAAAGGCAGAGTAGAAGCCCACGCCAAACTGACCGATGATATCGACATCCGAACCCTGCTGCTCGGCGTTCTCGGTCTTAAACTCCTCGGAGCCGGAATGGGCGATGGTGCCCAGATTGCGCTCGAGCTCCTCGGCGGTCATGCCAATGCCGTTATCCGAGATGGTAATGGTGCGGGCATCTTTATCAAAGGAGACGCGAATAGCCAAGTCGCCCTGGTCGAGCTTGACGCTCGGATCCTGCAGGCTCTTAAAGTTGAGCTTGTCAACGGCGTCGCTCGCGTTAGAGATAAGCTCGCGCAGGAAGATTTCCTTATTGGTGTAGATGGAGTTGATCATGAGGTCGAGCAGTTTTTTGCTCTCGGTCTTAAATTGACGCATGTGCAGTCCTTTCGCGCTACCCCCGTCCGCAAAAACGGCCCGGTTGCCCGAGCCGCATCGCAGACCTGCTATGTTCAGACTTAGATTTTATAACCCATTAGCGCGCATATATACACACGGTATCGAAAAACTGTATGTCCGAGCGTTCCAATGCGCCAATTGCCAAGGAGTGTCCCCAACTGCCGGCAGAAAAGGAACGTCCCTATCTGCCGCCCTCGACCCGTTTGGCCATCCAGGCATGGGGCTGGCCCTCGTCTTCGTAGTCTACCGGGGCAATTTGCGTGTAGCCCGCCTTGGCATAGAGCGGCAGCACGTATTCCTGCGCATGCAGCTTAATAAGCTTAGCGCCGGCATCGCGTGCACACGCACCACTGGCCTCAACGATCGCACTCGCCAGTCCACGACGACGCATAGCCGGCAGCACGGCCACGCGCCCCATAATGTAGGTCTCCCCCGCCGCGGCGCCTTCGTCCAAGTCGCACGTCGGCGACACCGGAGCCTCTGCGTCAGTCGCGCGCTCAAGCTCTTCGGGAAACACGCGCGAGCAACCGGCAAGCTCGCCGTCTACATAGAGCGTCACATGAATGCAGTTCGGATCCTCGTCGATAGCGTCGAACTCATTCTCGTAGCCCTGCTCGTCCATAAAAACGACACGGCGCACCAGCGCCGCGTCCTCAAAGCATCCCGTCTTAAGTTGGATATCCATGACAGCCCCCTTCATTCAGCACGAACGTTAGGGACAGATTTTAGCGAAAATGAGCTCCGCGCACGCTAAACTTCGCGCGAGCCTTCGCCAGGCAGTCGTAATGACCCACGTTATGGGCATCGCTCGCGATGAAGCTGTACAGGTTCTGATCGAACAGGCGCTGGGCCGGCTTTTTCTCGCGACCAAAGCGACCGCCGGCAATAAAGTCCGCCGAAGCCTGCAGCTTGCAGCCCATATCGACCAGACGCTCCGCCACGCTTACATCCTTTTGAACCGCACGATAGCGCTCAGGATGAGCGATGATCACCTGGTAGCCACGGCACTGCAAATCGTAAATCGTGTTCTCGTACTCTCTAAACGCATACGCATCGGCATGCGTCGAAAGTTCGAGCAGGAACTCGTTGGTCCCATCGAAATGCAAGTGCTCCGCGGCATCGATACCAAGCTCAACGAGCTTTCGATGGTTGACCTCGAAGCCCATCTGGAGCGGAAAACCGTCAGCGTTATCACGCAGCAGCTCAAAGGCATCCCACATCTTGTCGTAATCAAAATAGGGATCACGGCAGTGAGGAGTGCAAACGATTCTGGTTACACCGGCCCGCTTGGCAGCCTCGAGCATCGCCAAGCTCTCATCGAGATCGGCGGCGCCGTCGTCTACACCCGGCAAGATATGGCAATGAATGTCACGCATAGGTCAGCCTTAATCAACTAAACGTTTGCTCGGTTGGTGAAGATGCCCTTTTTGGAAGTCCCCTGATCGTCGGAGCCCTTCTTCACCTTCTTACCGTCCTTGGTGTAGTAGGAGTAGTAGTACTCGCTGGTCTCGGTCTCGCAGTAGTTCATAACGGTACCGATGAGCTTGACCTTCTCGGACTTCTTAAGCTGACCGATGGCGTTGAGCGCCTCCTCGCGCTTGGTGAAATCCTCACGCACGACAAAAAGCGCACCGTCGGTCAGACTTGCGATCTCGGCAGCATCGATGAAGGTGCCGACCGGGGGAGCATCAAAGATGACGTACTGGAACTTGGCGGACAGTGCCTTTACCAGCTTGGCAAAGCGGTGAGAGACGATGATGTCGGCAGGATTGGGAATATGCGGCTCGGCATCGAGGAAGTAGAAGTTCTTCTGACCCGTCTCGACAATCGCCTGGTCAATAGAAACCTGCTCGGAAAGGACTGCATAGAGTCCGCCGCGGGAGCGGACGCCGAGCATATCGGCAAGGGACCTGCGACGCATATCAGCCTCGACCAGCAGGACGCTCTTGCCGCTGGTGGCGATAGCCTGGGCAAGGTTGATGGAAACCGTAGACTTGCCCTCGTTGGGAATCGAGGAGGTAACGGTGATGGTGCGAATGGGGTCGTCCACGCTCGCAAAGCGGATGTTGGCCAGAAGGGTCTTGGCGGCATTCTGTACAACGAGCTTATCGGTGTTCTTTGCCTTAGCCATGCCTATTTACCACCTTTCATAGCCGGAATTCGGCCAACAACGGGAATGCCCAGGAGCTCTTCTGCCTCTTCGGCGCCGCGGATGCGGGTATTGAGCATGTCTGCCAAAACGACATAGGCAACTGCGATAAAGATGCCCGCGAGGAACGCGACGGCAATATACAGCGCGCGCTTGGGGCCACTGGGGGCTTCGGGGGTCTTAGCCTCGTCGATAACGTTGATGCTCTGGGCAGCGCCGACGTTCTGAGCGACCGTACTCACCGAGCTGGCCATGGCCTTTGCGACCTCAGCCGTCTCCTTGGCATCGGTGCCGGTAACCGAAAGCGTAATGACACGCGTGGTGGTCTCGGAGGAAACAGACACCTTGTAGTCATCCAGATCGGTGAGGCCCAGTTCTTTGGCGGCGCCGCTCTTAACGCTATCGCTATCCAGCAGCGTGGCGATATCGTTGGAAAGCATCTGGCTCGCCGAGAGATCGTTGTAGCTCATCTGACCGCTATCGTCGGTCTTGGCGAGAATGTACATGCTCGTCGTCGCGGTGTAGGTGTTGTCCATCGCAGCGAAGGACACGATGCCCATGGCGATCGCGCAGACCACCGGAAGGGTGATGACCAGCTTGAGGTGCTTCTTCAGCAGCTGGAACAGTTCGAGAAGGGTCATGCAGCTTGCCTTTCATTTCCCCAGTTCGGATTGACAAAACTGTCCGTATGTTATCGCATCTTTTTACCGAGACCAAACTCTATACATAAGAAACAGGCTCTCCTGTAAAAATGACGGAAACAATCGTAAAATTGCACAACAACGCCGCACCCGAAAGTCCGATGCGGCGTCTACATCATTATCTATGTTGTATCGCTATGCAATGGCTCGTCCTGCTGTATGGGAAACATCACCGTAATGGTGGTTCCCACGCCCAACTCGCTCGATAGATCGATCGTGGCGTGATGATACAGGGCCGCATGCTTGACAATGGCAAGCCCCAGACCGGTTCCGCCGCGTGCCTTGGACCTACTCTTGTCCACGCGATAGAACCGCTCAAATACCTTGCCCTGTTCTTCAGGCGCGATACCGATTCCCGTGTCGGCGACCGCGAGGAACGGATGGCCTTCGTCGTTGGTGCCGCACTGCAGCGTAACCGTACCGCCGGGTCGATTGTAGCGGATGGCGTTGCTTGCCAGATTGTAGATGAGCTCGTCAATCAAGCGCGACACGCCTTCGATGACCACAGGCTTGGTCTCATGACTTATCGTCACATTCGCCTGACGGGCGACCTGTTCAAGACGCTGCTCAACCGTGTAGATGGCACGCGAGAGCTCAATAGGCTCCGTGGACCCAATGGGCACCGCCTCGCCCTCAGTTGCACGCTCGGCCTCGTCCAAGTTAGACAGCGTAAGGATATCGTTGACAAGCGCTGCCAAGCGGCCCGCCTCACGATAGATGCGACCGCCAAAGTTGCGCAGGTCATCCTCGCCCTCAACCATGCCGTTTGCGATGAGCTCGGCATAGCCCGAAATCGCCGTAAGCGGCGTCTTGAGCTCATGGGTGATATTCGCCGTGAATTCGCGGCGCATACGGTCGTTGTCCGCTAGCACCGCCATTTGGCGCTTGAGTTCCTGGCGCTGCGACTCGATACGCTCAAGCATGGGGACCATCTCGGCATAGGCGTGCTCATAGCTACGGCGCGGGTGGTCCAAATCCACCTCTTGCAACGGCGCGATGATGGCACGGGACTCGCGGCGCGCCATGAAAAATGAGAGTACCGCACCCGCTGCTGCGATAAGCAGCATCGGCGCCACCATCGACAGCAAAATCGCCGCAACGCCAGGCTGGGCCTGCGCCAAGCGGACAACCTGGCCGTTATCAAGGGCGACGGCGCGATACAGCATAATCTCGTCGAGCGTAGAGCTTGCGCGCTCCGCGGAACCCAAACCACTCTCAAAGGCCTCGATGACCTCGGGGCGATCGCCATGGTTGGGCAGTGTGGAAGGCGATGCCTCGTTGTCGTAGGCAACCGATCCATCCTTGTTAATCAGCGTGATGCGCAAGTCCTCGCGATCGAGGCTACGCAAGAACGGGATGGGCTCCTGCTGCTCGTCGAGGGCGGCAGCAATGAGCTCGGTTTCCTGCGCTAGATTGGCACTCGTGGCATCCGCCAAGGTGTTTTGCAAAAAAAACGCACCCAGCACCGTAAACGCCACGATAACCGCCATGGCGCAGACAAAGATCGTCACAAAAACGCGGTGCGACAGCGTTTGTTTTCCCTGGGGGGCGAAGACCACGGGTTACTCCTCCGATGCGGTGGCCGCGGTGTCGTCACCTTCGGCACCATCACCGGCAGAAGGCTCGGCCAAGCGGTAGCCCACGCCGCGCACGGTCTCGATGGCGCTGGCATGCTCGCCCAGTTTTTGGCGAAGCGTCTGCACGTGCACGTCAACGGTGCGCGAACCGCCGTCGAAGTCCCAGCCCCACACGCTCTGCAGCAACGACTCGCGGGTAAAGACCACGCCAGGCTTGCGCATGAGATACTCAAGCAGGTCGAACTCGCGCAGGGTAAGCTTAAGCGGCTCGCCGGCAACGGTCACCTCGCGATGGCTGGGCGAGAGCACGATGTCGCCCACACTGAGCACATCGCTCGCCTGCTTGACCATGCCGCCGCGACGCAGCAGTGCGCGGCAACGGCTCGCAAGCTCCATGAGCGAAAACGGCTTAGTCAGGTAATCGTCGGCACCGCCATCGAGCGCCATCACCTTGTCGAGCTCGGTGTCCTTGGCGGTAAGCATCATGATGGGCACCGTCGCCGTCAGGCGGTCGGCACGCAGGCGACGCATAATTGCCAGGCCATCGGTATCGGGCAGCATGATGTCGAGCAGGACAGCATCGGGCACCCGTCGCGCCACAGCAGCCTTAAACTCGCCATCGCACGAAAAGCCCTCGGCCTCGATCCCCTGCTTGCGCAGCGCATAGACCGTCAAATCCCTGATGTTGTCATCGTCCTCGACGTAATAGATCATGTTGAACCCCTTTGCGGCCGACATGACCGCATCTTAACCCTAAAGGTACCTTTACGAGATGGTATCAGCCAAAACGTCCCGTCAAATAATCCGCTGTGCGCGGGTCGGTCGGATTTTTGAAGAGCTGAGCGGTGGGCGCGTGCTCCACCAGCTCGCCCAGCAAGAAAAACGCGACCGAGTCGGAGATGCGCGCCGCCTGCTGCATATTGTGCGTAACGACCACCAACGTGCAGGTCTCCTTGAGCTCGCAGGCAAGCTGCTCCACCACCAGCGTCGACACGGGATCGAGGGCGCTCGTGGGCTCGTCCATCAGCAAGATGTCGGGTTGCACGGCAAGCGCACGGGCGATGCACAGGCGCTGCTGCTGTCCGCCCGAAAGGCCCAGCCCCGACTCCTTGAGCTTGTCCTTGACCTCATCCCACAGAGCGGCTCGACGAAGAGAATCCTCGACCAGCTCATCCAGCACGGCGCGATCGCGCACGCCCATGCCACGGGGGCCGTACGCGACGTTGTCGTAAATACTCATGGGAAACGGGTTAGGGCGCTGGAACACCATGCCCACGCGCTGGCGCAGGCGGCAGATGTCGTAGTCGCCCAGGATATCCTGGCCATCGAGCGCGATCTTGCCCTCGATGCGACAGTCCTTGATGCCGTCGTTCATGCGGTTAAAGCAACGTAGCAGCGTCGACTTGCCGCAGCCCGAAGGACCGATAAACGAGGTGATCTGCTTGTCGCGGATCTTGATGGACACGTCCTTGAGTGCGCGGTGGTCGCCATAGAACAAATCGAGGCCCTCGACGTCGATGCGCGTCGGCGAGGCGGCAAGGTCCTGCGCCGTGGGGCGCGTCGCGTCTCCGACTTCGCGCTCGTGCGCAGCCTCGGCTCGCGCTTCCATGAGTTCTTCAAGCTCCGTGGGCTCCACAGCCGCAGCAGCCGTCATACCGCATACCTCCATATCGATATCAATCCAGCAGTATCGATAGTAGGAATCGCGGCTCATACGCACGTGAGCGCATTGTCAAGTGTTTGTAAGGGCGCCTACGCTACGCGGCGGGCAGCTCGATGGTAAATATCGTGTGTTCGGGCGTCGATTCGCATGCAACGGTACCGCCGTGTGCCGCGATGATCTCCTTGGCAATAGCAAGGCCCAAACCGGCACCACCGCGATTGGTCGCACGCGCCGCATCCAGGCGATAGAACTTCTCAAAGATTACCTTGAGCTTAGCCGCAGGGATAGGATCGCCCTGATTGATAAAGCGCACGCGCACGCCACCATCGTCTTGGCGCCTGGCCTCAATCGTGATAGTCGAGCCCTCGTAGCTATAGGCGACGGCGTTTTTCATGATGTTGTTGAACACGCGGGCCATCTTGTCGCCATCCACGAGCACCGTCAGGTCCTCGCGAATATCAACTTGGGCTTCCTTATGCTGCTCGTTGAGGATGGGATAGAACTCGTCAGCCACCTGAGCCAGCAGCAACCCCAGATCAACATAGCCGCGCGTGAGCACGATATCGTGGAAGTCAAAGCGCGTGATATCGAAGAACTCCTCGATGAGCGCATCGAGCCGGTGCGCCTTGTCGAGTGCCACGCCCGTAAAGCGCGCACGTTGCTCAACCGGCAGCTCAGGAGCCTCTTGCAGCAGCGAAAGATAGCCCACCACACTGGCAAGCGGGGTGCGTAGGTCATGTGCCAAGTACGTGACCAAATCGTCCTTGCGATGCGACTCGTCACGCAGAGCTTGCTGCACCTTGCGCTCACGGTCACGCACGCGGTTAAGGGCGCCCTCGACCTCCAAGAAGTCGCCGTCGATGTTATCCCAGGTGTCGGGGTGATCGATCAGGCGATCTTGAATACGAGCGGCCAGCACACAATCGGCATGCTGCTCGCCCTGCTCGTAGCCATGGTAGTACAGGGCGCGGCCGCAAAAGAACAGCACGCACACGGCAAGCGCCAGCACAAAGCCAAGCATGTTGAATACAAAGCCGGCATCGAACAACACCGGCCCTTCGATGCCGCCGAGCGCCATGGCGCCAATCGCCAACGTCATGGCCCACGCGGCACCGCCAATCACCACGCAACGGCGCACGATTTCGAATCGATCGATCAGCAAAAAGCCGACAAGCAGCACCGCTAAGACTCCGGCGATGTTGTCGATGCCAATCAGCAGCAGGCTCAGCAAAAAGAGCAGCACCGTCGCAAGCGCGCGGTTGTCGACGACTGCCCGTACGTATTCAAAGAGTCGATCGGGCACCTCGAATGCCTGCCTATCGTCTTTTGTCATATCCACTTCCCCACCATCAAAGGCGCTATTCGATTATGTAGCCGACGCCCCAGACGTTTTTGATAAAGCGCGGCTTTTGAGCGTCGTCGCCAATCTTTTCGCGCAGGTGGCGAATGTGCACCATCACCGTATTGTTGGAGCCGGGCATAAAATCCTCGTTCCACACCGCGCGGAACAGATCCTCCACGGCTACCACGCTGCCGCGATGCTCAACCAGATACAGCAAGATGGAATACTCGATGGGCGTGAGGCGTACCGGTGCACCGTCCACCGTTACGGAACGAGCATCGCGGTTGATCTCCAGGCCGTCGAGCTGGATGGTCGGCGACTCGGCCGCCTGCGAGCGGCTACCGTAGCTGGTGTAGCGGCGAAGCTGAGCGTGCACGCGCGCGATGAGCTCCAGCGGACGGAACGGCTTAACCACGTAATCGTCCGCGCCAAGCGAAAGGCCCTCGATCTTGTCTTGCTGGGCATCGCGCGCCGTCAGCATGATCACAGGATAGGTATGGCTGAAACGGATCGTACGCAGTAGCTCAAAGCCATCGATATCGGGCAGCATGACATCCAACAGTACCAGATCGAACTCCTGCTCCAGGATTGCCTTGGCAGCATCGGCCCCGCTATAGGCAATCTGGACATCAAAGCCCTCTTTTGTAAGGTAGATACCAACCAAGTCGGCGATGGCCTTCTCGTCATCAACTACCAAAATGCGCTCGTTCATGCGTGCTCCTCTCGCGCTCCATTATGCCCGAGGCGACGCACGCCACACACAACAAGCGTGGGTGATTAAGTCGGCCTTAAGCACCCTTGTGCCCGTTCGGGCGCGGATGTGGGCCACGCACGCACGCGATGATCGCCGACGCCGGCAAACGATATACTCTAGTTCCAGAAGAGACCATCCCGTCGAAAGCGAAATCCGTGAAGTCCCTCACCTCTTTTGCAAAGCGCTCAGCCCAGCTTGCCGCCGGCTTTGTCTGCGCTATCGCCCTTGCCGCTGGCGTGCCCACCGTCGCCGGCGCCCAAGTACTCACGACCGACAATGTTTGCGGCAAAACCGCCGATGCGCGCGGCATCACGGCCGAAAACCTGCCCGATATCGATGCGACCAATGCCCTCGTCATGGGCAAAGACGGCACCGTCTACTATGCCCGCGGCGCCGATGAGCAGATCAAGATTGCCTCGATCACCAAGGTCATGACCGCAATCCTAACCGTCGAGAATTGCAAGATGGACGAGAAGGCCACGGTGAGCAACGCCGCAGCCACCGTGGGCAATTCAACAGCCGGCCTACTCGAAGGCGACGAGCTCACCGTGAAGCAGGCACTGCGCGGCCTGATGATTCCCTCGGGCAACGACGCCGCCATCGTGCTCGCCGAATATGTGGGCAAGAAGATCAACCCTAAGACCAAAGACGCCGAGGCAACATTTGTGAAAGCCATGAACGAGCGCGCTAAGAAGCTCGGTTGCACCGGCACGCTTTTTGAAAACCCGCATGGTCTGGACTTTGATGAGTGGGCTGGCGATATGCACTCAACCGCACACGACGTAGCGCTGATGATGCAGGAGGCCATGAAAAACGACACGATCCGCGAGGTCGTAGCGAGCGAAGATTCCTGGATCGAGGTCACGGGCGCCGACGGCACCGACCATTCGCATTCCATGGACACGCATAACTATTTGCTAGGCCAAGATGGCAACATCGGCGGCAAGACCGGCACCACCGATGATGCAGGCTATTGCTTTACGGGTGCCTACAACCGCGATGGCGACGAGATCTACACCGTCGTTTTGAACTCCACCACCACCGACCAGCGCTTTACCGATACCGCAACCCTTGCCAATTGGTACTACGGTCACAAGGTGACGGTCGCAATCGCCAACACGCAGGAAAAGACCGCCAACGGCAACCCACTTATGGCGCGCATTGGCCAAACCGACTGGACGGATAAGACGATCGACGCCACGCTCGCCGATCCTACGGCGCAAGCGACCGTGTTTTCCCTTGCCGGCGAGGTGACCGAAAAGGTTAGCTACGACGATCTTTCGGGCACGGTGCATGTGGGCGACAAGGTGGGCAGCGTTACGCTCAAGCAGGATGGCACCAAGATCGCCGTCATGGACCTGGTTGCCGACGAGGAAGGCGCAGGGCCGAATCCCATTGAGTGGCTACTCGTGAAGCTCGATCGCTTGGGCCGCCGCATCGACAACCGCCCGCTCACGGCAGAAAGCGAGACCGTCGCCAAGGCGCCCGAGGTGTAGTGCGCAAGAATAATAAGTCCACTGAAAGGAGGCGTCCGAAAGGATGCCTCCTTTTTTTGAGGTTCGAATCCCCAGCCGCCATTCTTGATAATAAAAAGGGCCCCAAATGGGACCCTTCTTCAAATTCGTACTGGCGGAGAGCTGGGGATGTCCGGGCATGCTGCGCATGCCCTCCGGCTTCAAAGCCTGGCGGCTTTTCGCCCACGGGCTACAAACGCTTTCGCGTTTGCTTAACGCCCGTGCCCTCTCGGGTTCGAATCCCCAGCCTCCTTTCTCCGCACAAAAAAGGGCCCCAAATGGGACCCTTCTTTCAAGTCATACTGGCGGAGAGCTGGGGATTCGAACCCCAGATGCCCTTTTGGGGCATACTCGCTTAGCAGGCGAGCACCTTCGGCCTCTCGGTCAGCTCTCCGTAACAGCCGTTCTATAGTAACCAAACAGCCAAGGATGGGCAAGAGGAAATTTTCTAATTGCCTAGCAGCCTTTCCTTCTTGAAAGCTTCGCCTACCCCAGCGAGCGGTTGAGGGAGCCGAGCTCGTCGTTACCCATGGTGCGCCACATTTGGAAGATGCAGCCGCGCGCCAGGAAAAAGAAGCCGTTATCGACCAGCTGCACGGCGGCATCCGCAAGCTGATTGGTCACCGCGGGCACGGGCGGCAATTCGAGTCCAGCCTTGTGGATGGTCTCGACCGCTTCCTCGAACGTCGGAGGCTCGCTGACGCCCATCTCGTTCATAAGGCCCTGCATTTCTTCCAGTGCGCTGCTGCCCGACTCCTCGCCGCGCGGCACCAGACGGTAACAAGCCAGCGCCAGGTCGAGCTGATCGCAATTCCAATAGGCAAACGCCAAGCGATAGAACAGGTAGCCGATTGCAGAACGATCGCTGGCAATACGTAGGCCGTGGCGCGCCACCTCGATAATCTCGTCAAAGCGCTCCAGACGCGCGAGCACGTTGATGAGCGCAAAGTGCGACTGCATGGACGAGCGCGCCAGATCGTAAAGATGGCGCACCTCGGGCAGTGCTCGTTCAAAGTCCTCTTGCTCGGCGTAAAAACTGCAGATCTCGTGCTGGGCAAAGTACAGCGCATCGGGCGCACGAAGGATTCGCACAGAGCGGTCTTCTTCCAACACCGGTAGCACCATGCGCACCAGCTGGTTATCGCAAAACTGCGTTTGAACCGGACCTGTCGCCAAAAGCTCGGCGACGGCGCACTTAGCCTCCAACTCCTCAACAAGACGGGAAAAGCCTTCAAAAGCACCTGTACGGTCGACTTTTGCCTGCTCGCGCAATTCAACAACACGGGCCACGTATGGGTCGTCGTCCTCTTCCATGACCTCCAGCTCGTCAGCCGTATCGGCAAGCAGCAGATCGCGCAGCGCCGGCGGCAGCATGCGATGGTCATCACGCGGACGAGCATGAACCTCCGCAGGTTCAATCGTCTCCGGAGCGGTTGACTCATATGCCTCAAGCACACGCTTGCACGGCATATCGTCCATGTCCATGCTCTCAAGATCCTTGGCGACAGGCACGCAATCGGCCAGATAGACCGCGCGCCCAAAGAAATACGTTGCGACAACGCACTCGCCCTGCTCACTGTCGGGAGCAGCAATCTGCACATAGCAGCGCGTGATGCAGGTGCCCGCGGCAAAACACGCTGCCGCAAGCGTGAGCGCCACGCGCGCATCGTGCTCCGCGGCCCAGATCGCGCGCGTGTCCTCGTCCAACTCGCGCCAGGCGTCATCTTGAGCGTCGTATTCACGTTGTGGCATAGCATCAACGACAGACTGCCCAAACCGAACGAGCATGATCCCCTCGGCAACGTTTGCCCGATAGGTATAGTCGAGCCGCGTGACCACGTTAAGTGCCTCGACAATACGCGCGAAGCGGGTACGCACATCCCACTCACCGCCCGGCTGGCAAGCCACCGTACCCGGTTTGCCCCACGGGTTATCGCTCGAGGCCGTATCGAGCAGTCGGGGAACATCGTTGGTCGTCTTGGCGATATGCCACGCATCAAAGAGCGCGCAGCCCTCAAGGCTCGGCGAGGATGCCGCAGGGACCAATCCGGCCCCGATGTGCTCAAGGATGGCGGAGAGACGGTTAAGACGGCACTCGATGGCAAGCAGCATGTCAATCTCGTCCTGGTCCAGCAGGCTGCGATCAAAATTGAGATAGAAAAGCTTTGAGCGATCGATGCGAGCCAGGCTCATCTCGGACTTAGCGGCGATGGTGCGCAAGCGGGGCAAGTCAATTTCACTCATAAGGGCGGCGGCATAGCGCTCGATACCGCTCGGATTCTCGGCATGGTCAACGCGGTAAAGCAGCGTCTCGATAGCATCAGGGAGCGGTGCCGTGTTAAAGCCCAAAAACACCTCGACCGGCTCGGGCAACTTTACGAGCTTGATCTTGTCGATAACATTTTGCATACCCTCGTCGAGTCCGCCGGCGTCCGCCGTGCTCGCAATGGCATTTTCGGAGTCAGCGAATATCACGTAGCGCAGGAACATCGATGCCATGAACTCGCCGTAAGGAAGGGAGCGGGTCGAATTCCATGTCTCGTGGTCGGACTGCTCGCGCATGGGGCCTTCGGGAGAGCCGACGGTTCGCGCGCACGCGCGCATCGTGCCGTTTGCTCCCCTCACCATAATCTCACCAATACCGGAGTCCGACTCGTCAAGGACCAGTTCCATGTCGGGATCGTTGGGCAGCGGAGCCTCGCTGACGGGGCGGTCCACCTTGTACACCTCGCCCGAAACGCTTACGTAGCCCAAAAGCGACACATGACTTTTGCCAACGAATTCGACGACATAGCAAGATTCATGCTGATCCTCGCCAAAGAGTTTCCAGACCACGCCATATGAGCGTCCCGCAGGCTGCTCGGGCATCGCCGGAAAGCGCTTTTTGGGATCGAGAAACCTGAGCTTGTATGTCGGACGCTCTGCCACGAAGTATCACCCTGATCGGTCGCTTGAAGAAGGAGTGGTCGCGAATTAGTCGCGACATCTACTCGGAATCTTACACGAGTCGACAGGAAATCGTCCGCTTTACGCCCGCGCCTCGACCGAGGTTCGAATCCATGCGGTGTTTACGTAAAAGAAAAGCCCCCGTTGCCGGGAGCTTTAATCTCAAATGGTGCGGCGTATAGGATTCGAACCTATGACGTTCTGATTCGTAGTCAGACCCTCTATCCAGCTGAGGTAACGCCGCGACTTGTTGATTATTATGCACATGGACTGAATAATGGTCAAGCATTTTTTCAAAAAAAGTTATCGAATTTGATTTTTAATCATTTGGAGGGCTTGGCGCGATCTTCGACGCATCGCGATATAAGAAAAGCCTCCGTTACCGGAGGCTTTAAAGTTCAGTTGGTGCGGCGTATAGGATTCGAACCTATGACGTTCTGATTCGTAGTCAGACCCTCTATCCAGCTGAGGTAACGCCGC
>ENA-OQET01000087-OQET01000087.1-human-gut-metagenome-genome-assembly--contig:-NODE-87-length-47423-cov-6.022010_pt1 | contig 47423 bp, 39 predicted proteins | sample MGYA00242800_ERZ504645 | MGnify/ENA primary metagenome ERZ504645 (study PRJEB26092, sample SAMD00036308) | human gut metagenome | host: Homo sapiens | study: EMG produced TPA metagenomics assembly of... | reverse complement strand
ACATTGACGATTTTTGATGAAATGTGATAAATTCATAAAACCCGTGAAAAGCCTGTAAATAGGCACTTTACGGCACTCTATGAACTAAGACAAAAGCTACGCTGTAATAACAAGAGGTGAGTGCTAACTTTTTTTATTTTTCCCGACGCTCCCTTTTCTCCCTCCCCCCCTAAAAGATTTTTATTCATCGCCGTACACAGCAATAAAATGAATCAGTGCCTCTGTTTCGGAACTGGCATACTTTTTGGCAGATGCTTCCAGCGGCTGTGATTGATATGCTTCAAACGAATCGCCCTCGTCGCGTCCAGATATGTAGCGATTATCATTTAGTTTCCACTTCCTCATTTCTTCAAAATAAGCAGTATTCGCCATTTCCGAATTCCAGTCCATTCGCTCCAGCAGATAATACTCCATTCCATGATAACATTCTTCGCAAATTCCCGTAAAAAATTCTTCTGCTGTCTGAGATGTTAAATGCTCTGGAGCATACCATATTTCGTTCTCTTCATTATTATATAATGCAACGCAATTCGATGATCCTGTCTCTTTCACATACAGCGGAATTTCGGGAATTCCAAGTCGTTCTGTTTCAAGCCGTACCATCTTCTGCGCTGCAATTGTTCTTTCTTCCAGTGTTTTTTGCCTCCATTCGCTCTCCTTTAAGCTCAGCAGAAATTCTTTATTTTCCTGAAAAATGTTCTCCTGATTCTGGACGAGATTATAGTCCTTTTTTTCGTTCGTAAAGTTTCTGCCACTCCGGACGGAGACTCAAGCTTCCAATATATCATCATACAAGTCGGTACCATACTCACGCATACATGAAACAAACAGAAATGCGTTTAAGTCACTTCTTTTTAATCTCCAGAATTTTTTTCTGGAGAATATTTTCGTTTTTTTCTATGTAAATCTCTTAAAACCGTAACAAGAAATATCCCATCCAGCACTGCAAGAAACAACACAATTTTCAGTGAATATTGGGCAAATAAAAACAGCATCAGTATGCTCGGCGGAAATGTATAGAATAAAACTTCATTTGCAGTTCCATCTGCGCAGTAGCTTCGAATGGGTGAGGCCAGCCACAAAATCAGGCACAGCGCATAGGCAAAAAGCATTGTCCCCGACGAAATATGGACGGAACATTCTGTAATATATACCTCAACCTGTTTCACATACATCACATACAAGATACAGATCGGATATAAAATCGAGCTTTTGCTCAACCAGTATGCCGCTGATTTTCTTTCCCGTCTTCTTTTCTGTTCCTCCATATCAGATCCCCCTTGATTTTTCTTTTGTTTTATTTGGAATACTTGTATGTTTATTTTAGCGTAATTTTTCGTTTTTGCCTATCCTTCGTTTTTCAGTTGAATCTTTCTGTAAAAACCAAAATTGCGAAACCCTGTTTTGGCAGGACTCCGCAATCTCTTTTTCCTATTTACTTTATGATACATGACGGGCAGCATATTTCATTTTCTGGTTTCCGGCGCATTTCTTAAAACACTGCCGGATCGCATCTTCGTTCATATCGTTTCCGATAAACACAGCCTGGCCGGCGTTTTTCTGTTCTGTGCCGGTGATGCTGTAGCGGTGATCGGCGACATCAAATTGGAGAAACTGGTCTCCGGCTGCGAACTGTCCTTTTGCACGGATGATATTTCCAAACGCTCCGCGAATGATCTGTTCCAGAAAACACCACAGGGTTTCCGGTGCCTCCATTCGGATATTTTCGAAGGAGAAGGTCTCCGGCATCTTTTCGCCGCTCTGCGTATCCTGTACTTTTTTCTCATACCGGCCGCCCAGCAGCAGGCTCTGGTAATCTTCTCGTGTCATCGTGGATGCATAATCCGTGATGATTTTTGCCTGCGGATTAATTTCCTGCAGAAATTCCTGGATGCGCTGTTTTTCTTCCGCCTGGCATGCTTCTGTTTTGGAAACAATGATCGTATCCGCGCTTCGGATCTGATCCTGATACAGCTCGGGATATTCCGCCATATAGCGGCGGTAACTGTAAACATCCACAATAGTGACCGGCGAGAGAAGCTGAATTCTCTCGTACTCGATCTGACGCAGATTTTCTATAATCCGGGCGAGACTTCCGACGCCTGTCGGTTCTACGATCAGGTATTCCGGGTCTACCACATTGGCAATGGTCAGCACGGATGCTGCAAAATCCTTTTTCCCGATGCAGCAGATGCACTGCTCTGTCATTTCCCATACATTTTTCTGCGTTCCCTGCCGGTTCTGGCCAAGACGTGCGCCGTCGATTCCTGCGGCTCCATATTCATTTTCCAGTATGGCAAACCGCTGATCGACGTTCCTGGCCAGCCGTTTGATAAATGTTGTTTTTCCCGCGCCCAAAAAGCCGGATACGATCAATATTTTCATACGTTTCCTTTTTCAGTCAAATTTTCAAATCATCAGTCAGCCAATTTAACGACTGGTTTGATTAAATCCTTCGGTTTGTCTCTCATCAGGAACAATGCTTCTTCCAGATGATCCCATCCATCAAACACATGCGTGGACAGCGGGCTGACATCCAGCTTGCCTGCCGAAACAAGAGCTCCCAGTTTTTCCATGCGGAGTCTTCCGCCAGGCATCAGGCCTCCGTTAATCTGTTTGTGACCCATTCCAACGCCCCACTCTACACGCGGAATATCAATGTTGTCACCGGATCCAAGATAGTTTACATTTCCGATCTTTCCGCCCGGTTTCAGGCATTTTACTGCTTCTGCAAAGGTTTCTACACCACCGCCGGCGATGACTACTTTATCAACACCTTTTCCATCTGTCATATCGAGTACCTGCTGGAAAATCGGTCCGTTCTTGTAGCTGACAAAATCCGTTGCGCCGTATTTTTTTGCTGCTTCTACGCAGACCGGTCTCGTTCCGACAGCAATGATTCTCGATGCGCCGCGCATATTCGTTCCGGCTACCGACATCAGACCAACTGGTCCGATTCCGATGACAAGAACTGTATCACCAAACTGTACATCGGCAAGCTCTACGCCGTGGAATCCAGTCGGCACCATATCGGAAAGCATGCACGCGTCGACAACATTGATGTTTTTCGGAAGCAGCGCAAGATTTCCATCGGCATCATTTACATGGAAGAATTCAGAAAAGACACCATCTTTGAAGTTGGAGAATTTCCAGCCTGCCAGCATTCCGCCGGAGTGCATGGAATAACCAGCCTGTGCTTCCAGAGAATTCCAGTCCGGAGTGATGGCCGGCACAAGAACCCGGTCTCCCGGTTTGAAATCTTTTACGAGCTCTCCGACTTCCACAACCTCTGCACAGCACTCATGGCCCAGAATCATGTTATGACGGTCACCGATGGCCCCTTCCCATAAAGTGTGGACATCTGATGTGCAGATGGCAACTGCCAGTGGACGGCAAATGGCATCCATCGGCCCGCATTTCGGGCGTTCTTTCTCGATCCATCCGGATTCACCGATTTTCAGCATTGCATAACCTTTCATATCTTTTGCTCTCCTTTCAGATTGTTAATGATTTATCGATTCCTATGGTTCGAATATATCACTAATAGGTTACTAATTCAACAGAAAAGTCACGGAATGCCGTAGAATATTCCGTGACTTTTTTATAGCTTTTGCACAATAGATTACTTATAGATACTTTTTATCAAATTCTGCACCGACCGCATTCCCATACCGAAACGGCTGCAGCCGGCTTTCTGCATTTCCTGTATAGTTTCCAGACTGCGGATTCCACCGGCGGCCTTGATCTGAATGCGACCGGCGGCTTCACGGCTCATGATTCGAACCTGTTCCACGGTGGAAGGACAGCCGGGATACCATCCGGTGCTCGTCTTTACATAATCCGCACGGCCTTTCACACACAGATCCACTGCCTGGCAGATTTCCTGCTCCGTCAGCTGCGGTGCCTCGATGATCACCTTAAAAATCGCCGAAGGCACCTGCTCCCGGATGGCCAGAAGTTCTTCTTTTACATAAGAAAATTCATGGCTTCTGAATGCCGTAAGATTCATCACCATGTCGATTTCCCGGCAGCCAGCCTCCCACAGTTCTTTTGCCTGCCGCTTCTTCTGTCCGGTCGTATCTCCGCCGCCCGGAAAGCTTACCACGCCTCCCGCATGGATTTCTCTGGTGTCCTGCAGCCGTTCTGCCACATGGGCGCTGAACGCCGGCAAGGTAAACACAGCAGCCAGACGATATTTCTTTGCCAGCTCCACCATCGCATCAATTTCATCCATTGTATGAAATGCCTGTACACAGCTGATATCAATCTGCCGCATCAGTTTCTTCTGTTCTTCTGTCTCATCGCTCATTTACTCCGTCCTTTTCCCGAAATCTCCACCTCGTACTTGCTTCCGATGATCCGCACATGATCAATGCTCACCGGCCGGTTCTGCCAGTAGGTGACTCTGTGCACCACAAGAAGCGCATCCTTTGGCTCCGTTTTCAGAACCTGGGCTTCCATAAAGGTCGCGGATTTCGCTGAAATTCTGTCTCGTGTCTCATCAATCTGCAAGCCGAATTTCTCCTCCAGAAACTGATACAGCGCTACAAACTGATTCTCATACGCCTCGATGCCAGGGACTTTCGCATATTCGATATAATTTTCCATCAGCGTAACAGGCTCTTCATCCGCAAGCTGCAGCCGCTGAATCCTCGCCACGCTGGTTCCCTCCGGAATTTCCAGTTCATCGGCGAGCTGTTTGTCCGCCGAAATGATGTCGATCATCATATCTGACGTCGTTACCCGATATCCTTTTTTCATCAGGGATTCCGTGACCGATGTGACCTTGTTATAATTCTGAATTGCCTTATGATTCAGCACCCTCGTTCCAGAACCCTGGCGAACCTCAACCAGTCCCTCCTGCACCAGTATCTTTACTGCATTCCGTACCGTAGTACGGCTGACCTGATAGATTTTCTCCAGTTCACACTCCTTCGGCAGAAATCCCCCGACAGGATATGTTCCCTTATTGATCTCGTTTTTCAGTCTGCTGTAAACCTTCACATAAGCCGGTGCATTTTTCATCTTCTTCCCCTCCCGTGAAATATCAATATCCGCTTTTTGATCCTTTTTGCAGTATACCATATTTTGACGGCACAATCGAGTCCCAAAGAAGAGTTCCTGTTTTCTGCTTTGTCACCGACACATACTCTGCCAGACGCACAGTAAAAAGGCAGACGCATGTCATTTCTTTATGACTCACGTCTGCTCTGCATGAATCTTCTTTTTTCTGCTGTCTGCGAAATACTTCCATTCTCCAGAAGCAAATCTCTCTTTCTGCGGTGTAAATTTTTGTTACAAATTTTTTATTGTTCTTTTCTATTTTTTCGTATCAAACCGCATCACCGCCATGTGCACCACGTACGGCACCAAGATGACCGGGATTGCCAGGTATGCCAGGATGCTGTACGCCTTCTGGATCAGCGTCAGCAGACCAAACTGTGCGATGAGGAAGTCTGCGATGCAGCAAGCGAGGGCGGCGAGGATCTGGGTGCGGCTGATTTTGCCTGCGGTTTCTGTTCTGCTGCTTCGTTCAGCGAGACCGGCGTGGATTCGTTTGACCATGGCGGCAACCATGTTGACGGCTGTGGATACGGCACCGAGGATGATCAGTACGGAAATCAGCGGTGTCATGAATTTACTGCCGACGCCCTGCTGAACCATAAATAATGTCGGGACGCTCTGCTGGCTCATTTCCGGGTTCTGGTATACGGTCATGATTCCGAGGACGACCATGATCATCAGAAGGGCATTTAATACGGCACCGACTGCCATGCTCTTTCCGGCATCCTGCGGTTTTTCGAAGGATTTGGCATGCTGGACGAAGACTGCGACATTGGCAAGCTGGAAGGTTCCGTAGAGGAATGCGGCGTACAGGGCTTTGCCGAATGGGAGGTCTGCGGTTTTCATGGCGTTTACAGTATCGCCGATCTTTCCGGCTCCGGCGATGATGTTCGGGACGTAGACGATCAGCAGACCGGCGATAATGCAGATGGACAGCACTGACGCTACTTTCCGCACCAGATCCGTTCCGAATACCGAAACGACGAAAATAATTTTCCAGTTTCATAACGATTCTCCCTTCTTCCTAACAAGCAAAAGGGCGTACTGACCTTCTGTTGGTCAATACGCCCTTGTATCTCCGATGTGCTTTAGTATATCACAGTTTTAACGCGAATGCACTCAATTTTAAGCAAAACGCAAAAGATCCCGGGATTTTTCTCTCCCGGGATCTGAAAATTCTTACTATGTAATTCCTTTTTAAACCACACGTCTTACCGCAAGAATCGTGGTATACGCTGCGTTGCTGCTGATCTTGATACCGTCGCGCTCATTGCTTGCGTGTACGATTGCACCGCCGCCGATGTAGATGGCTACGTGGCCGCTGTAGCAGATAATATCGCCCGGCTGAGCCTCGGCATAAGATACACCGCGTCCTACACCACGCAGTGCACTGGAGGAATGCGGAAGGTCGTATCCGAAGTGTGCGTAAACGCTCATGATAAAACCAGAGCAGTCAGCTCCGTTGGTAAGGCTTGTGCCGCCCCATACGTATGGATTTCCAATAAACTGTGTTGCATAGGATACGATGGCACTTCCGGTTGCGCTTCCGGTGCTGCTGGAGCTGCTGGAATCATCCGAGCTGCTGGTATCGCTGGACGAAGAATCATCGTAAGAGCTTCCTCCGTTAGACGGTGTTGTTGTCGTGGTGGAGCTTCCTGTGCTGGACGGTGTGTTGTCTGCCGTTGTTGCATTATTTGCAGCACTGCTTGCGGCTGCTTCTGCCTGTCTTGCAGCTTCTGCCTGGCGCGCTGCCTCGGCTGCTTCTGCTGCCTGACGTGCCTCTTCTGCTTTTCTTGCTTCCTCAGCGGCTTTCGCTGCTTCTTCGGCTGCAATCTCTTCCTGAATCTGCTGGATCTTTGCGTTCTGTTCTGCCAGGACTGCGTTGTACTGTGCAGCCATGTCATTCAGGTCTGCAATCTGGTTCTCGTAGTCATCGGAAACGGCTTTCTTCTGCTCGAGCATTTCCTCGAGGGACTGCTGCTGTGCTTCCTGCTCTGCCTCGCTGGCTTCCAGGTCTGCTTTCTCGTCTGCGAGCTGATTGCTGTAATCCGTTACCTGCTGTACCAGATCCATGTACTCCTGCAGGCACTCTCTGTCGTATTTGTATAATTTCTGGGTGTACTCAGCCTGGTTCAGGATGCTGCTTAAATCTTTTCCTTCCAGAATCAGTGCTGCCCAGCCGTTGTCTCCGCCGCTTTCATAGAGGAATTTGATACGTTTTTTCATCTGCTCGTACTGCTCGTCCTCTTCTGCCTGTGCGTCACTTAATTTTTTCTGAGTATCTTCAATCTCAGTCTGTTTCTCTGCAATTTCATTTTTCAGATTTTCAACGGATGCCATGGTTACGACAAGCTGTGCGTCCAGGTCATCAATCTCGCCGGTAATCTGATTCTTTTTAGTTTCCAGATCGTCGATTTCTGCTTTTGCGTTGTCAAGCTGTGCGCTGGTCTCGGCCTGTGCTGCCTGCTGCTGCTGTAACTGCTCCTGTTTCGAGGCGCTTACTGTCATTACCTGAGCTGCACTTACGATCACTGCTAAACTTAAGGCAAGAAATTTTTTTCTCATTCTTTCACTCCCAAATTGATTCGTTGTATGTAGGTTTCTTTGTTTCAGGTTTCCCTGTTTCTTAGAAATTCAATTATTCTGTAACAATTTTGAAATATTTTTCCCAATTCTTTTACATAATATCACAATTCACAAATTGGATGCAAGGAAAAATATCCCGACTTTTTGTAAACAATTCGTGAACAGTAACGATACATGTTATTTTACCTTCTGTACACTCACACAACTCAATTTGTATTGATCCGGCGAGGAAAGCGCATCGCCGTCAGGGATTGAAAAGTCCTCTGCGGAGAATTTCGCACAGAGTGCCCGGTACTGATCCTCTGTAAAGTACGGCACCGCATCCTGATTCCATTCCAGACTGATTTCCTGATCGGTCACGCCGCGCGTTACAATTTTCCCGCCTTCAAAATCCTTTTGTTTCATTTCTTTTAACGCATTGTAAACTGCAGTTCCATAATCCAGACGTACTTTCAACACGGCATTGGCGTACTCCTCCACGCCGCCGTTTGCGATCAGTGCTCCGCCTGCCGCAGATGCTGCTGCGCCAAGTACATTCTGATACGATGCACCGTCCGAGAAGAGAATCTGTCCGCCCTCACCATACCAGCTTTTGATTTTTTCCAAATACGACGGTGATACGCTGCTGCTTTTCCGATACGTATAATCCAGCGTGATGCTGTTTTCTCCAAGTCCCAGATCCGCAGCGGCCGCCTCTGCACCGAGTGCATAACCTGTCCCGTACTTTGTTCCGTTCTCTTCGTTTTTCTGTCCGATATAGCCCAGGTGCGTGTAGCCGGCCTGTACTGCCGCATATCCTGCCAGGTAGCCGGCCTCTGATACATCAATTTCCAGGCTTTCTGTATTTCCGCGGAGACGGCTGCGGCCGCTCTCACTGACCGGTTCTGCCTCCAGCAGCAGAAAACGGACATCCTTCCAGTCGCGCTGTGCATCGTAAACGGCGCGGCTCATGCTCGTTCCGGCACAGACGATAACGGATGCTCCCTTCTGCGCCGCCTCTTTGATGGTGTTTTCATAGTCCTCTGTTGTCCGTCCTGCCGGAACACTTGCTTCATATTTCAGACCGCTCTCGTCTCCATACTGCGCAAGACCGTTCCATGCTGACTGATACACGGCATCGGAAGCTACCTCACTGCCGTCGGTTACCAGCACCAGATCCACTGGTTCCGTCTTTTCTTTTCCGCAGCCGCCCAGCAGCAGCAACGACACTGCGCCAAGACAGAGCGCCCATTTCCAGCTCTTTCGCATGTTTACTCCCCTTGTATTTTTATTTTCCAGATTTTTTCTTTTGTATTTCTGATCTGCGTCTTTCACGCACCTTCTAGTATAGACAATTCCAGCGCAAAAAGAAAGAGAGAATACACGAACTACAAAGTTTTTTTGTATTCTCTCTTATTTTTTATAGAAGATATTTTACTGGAACAGATCGTTCAGGATTTCTGCCGGTTTCTTCCTGCGGTAGCCTTCACTGTCACTTAAGATACTGCTGCTCCAGGTGAAATGATTCACACCGGTCAGATAGGACCGGTCAAGAACTTTTACACCATACCGCTCATACGCAACCGGATAATACATTTTCATGTATTCATTTGCCAGCTCAATAGCTTCACTGTTAATGCTTCCTGTTGAAGAAACGGTTCCGCCAAGCTGAATATACGGCGGTGTCGCATGAATGACAACCACGCTGCCGTCCGAGCACTGGCCAATGACAATCCAGACATGACCGCTCTTGCTGACCACATCACCCGGCGTAAATTTCTGGGACGTATCGCCTGTCACGCAGGTTCCCCAGCCTTTTCTTGCAAAGTAGGCCGGCATTCCAGTGGAGGTTGTCGTTGCATACTCTTTCGTCACCTGATGTGCGGTCCATCCGACATAGCCGGAACAGTCAAGACCTTTTCCGTACTCATACAGATGATCGGAATAGTTGTAGGTGGAATTCTGTGTATTGAAGAATTGTTTCCACTGCGCATTGACGCCGTAACTCTCTGCCTCTGCGTCTGTGTGGCCGCCTCCCCAGATATACAGGGTGTTTCCAAGCGGAAGCAGTGCATTTTTCAGAAAGTTCCGTACGGTGCGGACACCGATCTGCGCGGACGGTTCAAATCCGTCCGGACTCTGTACCAGCTTGCCGTCCTCATCGAACACATACGTTTTTCCGTCGATCACCTGTTTTCCGGTTATCATGCCGCCCCAGTTTCGGAAATAGTATGTATTTCCGCCAATCGACTGCCAGCCGATTGCCATTTTCGAGTCAGATCCAAGGTAATAGAGGTTATTATCATAGGTAATAAACGCATTCTTGTACATGCCGCCCCAGCTTCTCGGATAATAATAGTTATAATCCCAGTATACCCAGCCGCTTGTCGCCATAACGCCGTTTTTGTCTACATAATAATAGTTTCCGTCGTACTGAAACAGCTCGTCATCTCTTCTGGTTCCATTGGCGTTGATCCAGTAATACGTTCCGTCCAGAAGCAGCCAGCCCGTATGGCTTGTGCCGTCCTCATCGAAATAATATGTTTTTCCGCCGTTCTGCACCCAGCCGGTGGCAAATGTTCCATCTGAATTGGCATAGTATGTTTTACCGCCGATGGTAAATGTCTGATCATGGTACAGACCGCCCCAGCTCTGGAATGCGTATTTTGTTCCGCCGATGGTATGAATTCCGGTGTACATGCCGCCCCAGCTTCGGAAATAGTAGCGGTTTTTGTCGTAGGTGATCCATTCAGACGATGCCATCGTACCGTCTTCTTTCATCCAGTACCAGTTGTTGTCATATTTCACCCAGCCGGTCTGAAGCGACGTATCCTTGTTGATCCAGTAATACGTTCCGTTGGTCAGATACCAGCCCTCTTTTGTAATCTGCTCGCCGTCTTCCAGAAAATAGTATTTCTTTCCATTGATATCGCAGACACCTGTATAGAAGGTTCCGTCATCCTTTGCCCAGTATTTCTTTCCCTGCCAAGTAAAAGATTCGTTATGGTAAACACCGCCCCAGCTGTGGAAATAATATCTTGTTCCGTCAACCTCTTTCATTCCGGTGTACATCACACCGTCACCGTCGAAATAGTATCGGTTGTTGTCATACGTGATCCATTCAGATGCAGCACGTGTGCCGTCCGCTTTCAGCCAGTACCATTTGCCTTCCAGCTTCAGCCAGCCGGTCTGAACAGAACCATCCTGATTGATCCAGTAAGTCTGATCTCCCAGCTGAACCCAGCCGGTCTGGCTGGCATGATAGATCGATCCGTCATTCTGCGCTATGTAGGTTTTTCCTTTTACGGTAAAGAAGGTGTTTCGATATACACCACCCCAGCTCCGGAAATAATACTCGTTTCCTCCGATGCTCTGGAAACCGTTTTTATAAATGCCGCCCCAGCTCTGGAAGTAATACAGATTGTTGTTGATTTCTTTCCAGCCGGATGCCATCATGACACCATTATCATCAAACCAGTACCAGTTGTCATCGTACAGCAGCCAGCCGGTCTGCAGGACGCCGTCTTCTCTTACCCAATAATATGATGTGCCTTTTTTCAGCCAGCCTTTTTGTGTGATCTGCGCTCCCGTAGTATCATCAAATGCGCAGAGATCACCATGTCCATTCATTGTTCTGACTATTCCACGGGCAACGATACCATTTTCCTGTACATAGTACATTTTTCCACTGATGCTGAGATACACATTTCTCTGAATGCCGCCCCAGCTCTGGAAATAATAAAGGTTTCCATCTACTTCCTGAAAACCATTTTTATAGATTGCTCCGTCTCCCTTGGCATAATAAAAATTATTATCGTATGTGAACCAGCTGTTTTCTGCCATGCGGCCGTTCCGGTCCGGATCCAGCCAGTACCAGTTTCCATTCCGGTAAAGCCATCCTGTTTTCAGCTGTCCGTTCTCATAAAAATACCAGCCGCCGTCGCCTGCCTTAACCCAGCCATTCTGACTGGCCCGCACAGCAGCACCGCTGTCCTGTGAAGCCTGTGTCTGCGTTTCACTCTGTATCCCGCTCTGCTGATCCTCTGTCTCCACAGACTGGTCCATCACCGTGCTGCTCCCCACAGCACTCGCGGAAACAGTCGTCGGATGTACGCTGAGCATCAGCACCATAAAAAGTGTACCGCCCAGAAGACTTCTCAATTTTTTCTTCGATGTCATTGGCAAGTAACTCCCTTACTATATTATATCTGCTTTTCTCTCCATGTTATCATTAGAAATTATATTATCTTTTGTAATATTTTGCAATAAAAACGTAAAAAAAGAGACATTCACGAAGGAATGTCTCTTTTTTCTGTGTTTTATTTCACGCTTTATTCTGTCTTTTCAAGACAATATCCTGTGTTATTAGAACAATCCTGTAATCTTTCCAGTAGCGTCTACATCGATACGCTCTGCTGCCGGAACTTTCGGCAGACCTGGCATGGTCATGATGTCACCGGTCAGGGCTACGATGAAGCCTGCACCTGCGGAGATTTTCAGGTTACGTACGGTAACTTCGAATCCGGTCGGTGCGCCGAGTTTGGTCTGATCATCGGTCAAGCTGTACTGGGTTTTTTGCCATACAGATCGGGCAGTTGCCAAATCCGAGAGCCTCTAACTGTTTTGCCTGTTCTGTGCATTTGCGGTCAGGACAACTCTGCTTCCGCCGTAGATCTTCTGAACGATGGCGTTCAGTTTCTCTTCGATGGAGCCTTCCAGATCGTATGCATAGGTGAAATCGTTCGGCTGCTCGCAAAGACGGACAACTTCTTCTGCCAGGGCTACGCCGCCCTCGCCGCCTTTTGCCCATACCTCGGACAGAACAACGTTGACACCGAGCTCTTTGCATTTCTCCTCAACCAGCTTCAGCTCTGCTTCGGTATCGGTCGGGAATGCGTTGATAGCAACGACACATGGCAGTTTGTATACGTTTGTGATGTTGCTTACGTGTTTCAGAAGGTTCGGCATACCTTTCTCCAGAGCTTCCAGGTTCTCGCCGTTCAGTTCTGCTTTCGGAACGCCGCCGTTGTATTTCAGGGCACGAACAGTTGCTACGACTACAACTGCATTCGGTTTCAGGCCTGCCATACGGCATTTGATGTCGAGGAATTTCTCAGCACCAAGGTCAGCACCGAAGCCTGCCTCTGTGATAGTGTAATCTGCTAATTTCAGGCACATTTTGGTTGCTGTTACAGAGTTGCAGCCGTGTGCGATGTTTGCGAATGGTCCGCCGTGAACGATAGCCGGAGTTCCTTCCAGAGTCTGTACCAGGTTTGGTTTCAGGGCATCTTTTAAGAGTGCTGCCATAGCGCCTTCTGCGTGCAGGTCACCTGCGGTTACCGGTTTCTGCTCGGATACTTTTCCGTAGGTATATCCGATGATGATCTTGGAAAGTCTTTCTTTCAGATCTGTGATGTCGCTTGCCAGACACAGAACTGCCATAACCTCAGATGCTACGGTGATGTCATAGCCGTCTTCTCTCGGCATTCCGTTTGTTCTTCCGCCAAGGCCGTCTACAACGCTTCGAAGCTGACGGTCATTCATATCTACGCATCGTTTCCAGGTGATCTTTCTCGGATCGATATTCAGAGCGTTTCCCTGGAAAATGTGGTTGTCGATCATAGCTGCCAGCAGGTTGTTTGCTGCACCGATTGCATGGAAGTCACCGGTGAAGTGAAGGTTGATATCTTCCATTGGAACAACCTGTGCGTATCCGCCGCCTGCTGCTCCGCCTTTTACACCGAAGACCGGCCCAAGAGATGGCTCGCGAAGTGCAACCATTGCTTTTTTACCGATTCTGGAAAGTCCGTCTACCAGACCTACAGAAGTTGTTGTTTTTCCTTCTCCTGCCGGTGTCGGGTTGATGGCTGTAACGAGGATCAGTTTTCCATCCTCCGCATTGGTGTCTTTTAACAGGTTGTAATCAATTTTTGCTTTGTACTTTCCGTACTGCTCCAGATATTTGTCATCAATACCTGCTTTTTCTGCGATCGCTGTGATCGGCTGCATGGTACATTCCTGTGCAATTTCAATGTCTGATTTGTAACCCATTGTTTTAAAATCCCCTTTCTTTTTTCCGCTTTGTCCGCCGATTGATAGCCATATTTTACCATGTTTTGTAAGATGATTCAATTGATAATTATTTATTTCACAATCTTTATACGTTTTGTACCAAAAAATGCAGAAAATTCCGCCAAAAGGCGGAGCGGCACAATTCTGCATTAAAAAAAGAAGGATTCCCGGCTTTTTGCTGCCGAAAATCCTTCTCTTTTTATTTTTTAAGAATACTGCGACTCATCCACCTCAAACGGTTCGTCGCACGGTCCTTCGAGGAGGCGGTAGCTGCCCTGTGTGGAGAAGTAATACCATTTTCCGTCGATCAGTTTCCATCCTTTTACGGCGTAGCCGTTTGCGTCAATGTAATATCTCTGCTCGGTGTCGTTTGCATAGCGGTGCGGGTTCAGGGAAACCCATTCGCTTTTGGCCCATCGGTCTTCGTCTTCGATATAGAACTTCCAGCCCTCATCGGTTTTGGTCCAAATGGAGGTTACCTGATCTTCCATTTTTTCGAAGAATTTGGATTTCTGGGAGAGATCATCATTGAGCTGGTCGAAAGTCAGCTTCTCTGCAAGCGTCTGTTCACCTGAAAACAGGTTCGTTCCAAGACCGAGGCGGTCACCCTCAATGGTAGCTCCGAGACTTGCGATGGTGGTCGGGAACATGTCCATGGTGGTGAAACTTCTGTTTTTCTCCTGCTGCGGCTGGATCGGAGAGTTGATGATCACGTTGTATACGGTTCTGGTGTAGTCCGGATCAATGTTCTCACAGAAATCGGAATCCATCGTCAGATGGTCGCCAGAAATTACGATCGTTGTGTCCTCGTAGAAATCCTGCTGCTGAATCCAGGAAACGAACTCGGTGACCTGCTTGCTGGAGCAGTGCAGAACCATTCCGTACTGGTTGTCACCGTCGTTTTCTTCATCGCAGAGCTCACACGGATAGCCATCCTCAAAATGGGTGTCTGCGGTCAGCATGGTGAAGTTGAACGGCTCTCCCTCTGCTGCGATTTCGGTCAGACGGTCTTTGGCAAAGGAAAAGAGTTTTTCATCCTCATAGCCCCACCATTCGTAATATCCTTCCGGGATCAGGCCTTTTTCCATAGCCCAGTTGTAATCGTCTACTTCGTAGTCGCCGTGCTCTTTAAAGTACTCTTCCCGGCCGCCGAACTGTCCGATTGAACCGATGAAGAAATACTGCTTGTAGCCTTCATCCGCCAGGACATCACCCAGGGTATTGATTTCCGGGAAGAAGCTGGCCTGATATGCCATCTCATTTCGCTGGATTCCGATGCTGAGAGGCAGACCGGAGGTCTGTGCGAAAATTCCGGCAATGGTCCAGGTTGCGTTTACGGTAGGCTGGCCGCCGCCGAGCAGCTCCGAATTGGAAAAACTGATGTTGTCTGCGGCAAGCTGGGTCAGCTCCGGGATATAGTTTTTATCGAATGCTCCGCCGGAAGCTTTGTCTGCGTAGGTGCTCTCCATGGATTCCAGATAGAGATAGATCAGATTTCGTTTCTGTTCCGGGAACGTGATATTCACGCGGTCCGGATCTACGTAGTTGTCTTCTACCACGGTATTGTACGTGCTCTGATTTTTCAGATAATCTTTTACGTCCAGTGCTGCCCACACGTCATTGATGGAATAGACGATGCTGGCGGCTCCTGCCGCGATACAGATCATCCCGAACGCCACATGGGCTTTGCGTTTTTCTCGAAGAAAAATGCTGACCAGAATCAGAAGGATGAGTGCTGCCGCTGCGATCAGCGCACTTGAGCAGATATAACTCATCAGAAGATCATGGCTGGTTCCGGCAATCGGGGCCTTTAACTGGTAAACAAGCTCTTCCATGCTCAGATTCGGCCATGTTTTCCGCATCCAGCGCTCGGACGTAAACAGCAGCACGCCAAGCGTTCCGATCAACACTGCAAACACAGCCAGCAGAATGCGCCCTGCTTTTTTCGTTTTTTTCTGTTTCTTGTGTTTCATCTTCCTGCCTCCAAAAAGCATTACAGCTTACAAAATCTTAACTTTTTTTACAATCGCCTTACGTATTATAGCAAAGACCGTTTTAAAAAGATAGAAAATTTTTATAAAATTTTTGCACAAAAAGTACAGCCAAAAACATATTTTTTGCATGACACATAAAAACCCGCCCGGCACCGCAAATCTCTTCGCGGCCCAAGCGGGTTTTTCATCTCTATTCCGGGAAAGCCTTATCAGCTTGCCTTGTTCTTTCTCTGTTTGATGACCTTCAGTCGTGTGAACTCCTCGCGCTCCTTCTCCTCCAGTGCGTCCGCGATATCCTTGGACAACTGGGTGTAATGCGGAATCGTGATGTTCTTCAGCGCATTGGCGCGCTTCTGTGTTTTCTTGATTGCCGCAGCAAGGCGGTATGCCGAGTTCTCAATCATGGAAAGGTTTAAGGTCAGGTCTTTTACTTTTTCAAAGGCCTGTCTTGCCTGATCCAGGGACTCCTTCGTGCTGTAGTAAGCATAAGTCGGGGCCTGTCCGGACGGATCAGCCTCTACCAGCGGAATTTCCACGCCCATGATACTCCTTGTCTTGATCCGGATAGATTCCTCCACCGGAACGGTATAGGACACGGTCTGTACGTTGGTGATACCGATCTCCATGTTCGCAATCTGCAGCGCCGCATATGCTTCGCGGAATGTCACATCAATCTGACGCTGAATATCTTTTGCCTCATCGATCAGGCCCATGAGCTCGCGGATCAGAATATTCCGCTTCTTGTCCATCAGCTCGTAACCCATGTGGGCAAGTTTCAGAGAGTTCTTTGCAAGAATCAGGTTTCCCTTGGTAGGAAAGGTATTCGGGTCCATTCCGATCTCACTCCTCTCGCTTACTCATTCATGGCATCGGCTTCTGCCTTTGCTTTTGCTACTGCATCAATGGTGGTCGGATGATAATACTGATCCAGAACCTTGGTGTTGACACGGTCGAGCTCTTCTCTCGGAAGCAGTCCAAGAAGCTCCCATGCCTTATTCAACGTATCTTCCATGGAACGGTTCTCATCCATTCCCTGGCCGATAAATTCATGCTCAAATTCATTACCGAATACCAGGTACTGTTTATCGATCGGAGAAAGCTCATCCTCACCGATAACGGATGCCAGGGAACGCGCATCTCCTACCTTTGCATAGCAGGAGAACAGCTGGTTCGCTACGTCCTGATGATCGGCTCTTGTGTAGCCCTCACCGATACCGTCCTTCATCAGACGGGACAGGCTCGGCAGCACGCTGATTGGCGGGTAAATAGACTGGCCGTGAAGCTGGCGGTCCAGTACGATCTGACCCTCGGTGATGTAACCGGTCAGGTCAGGGATCGGGTGCGTGATATCATCGTTTGGCATGGTCAGGATCGGAATCTGTGTTACGGATCCCTCTACGCCCTGTACGATTCCGGCGCGCTCATACAGCGTAGCCAGCTCACTGTACAGGTATCCAGGATAACCTTTACGGGAAGGAATCTCTCCACGGGAGGAGGAAACCTCACGCATAGCCTCGCAGAAGGATGTGATATCGGTCAGGATAACCAGGATATGCATGCCTTTCTCGAACGCAAGGTACTCAGCAGCTGTCAGTGCTACCTTCGGGGTGATCAGACGCTCTACAACCGGGTCGTTTGCCAGATTCAGGAACATAACAACATGGTCAGATACACCGCTTTCCTCAAAGGTTCGGCGGAAGAACTCTGCTACGTCGTATTTAACACCCATAGCGGCAAATACAATTGCGAACTTTTCATCGGAATCTCCAAGGGATGCCTGCTGTACAATCTGTGCTGCCAGCTGGTCGTGCGGAAGTCCGTTTCCGGAGAAGATCGGCAGCTTCTGGCCACGAATCAGGGTGGTCAGACCATCAATTGCAGAGATACCGGTATGGATATAGTTTCTTGGGTATTTACGGGTAACCGGGTTCAGCGGCAGGCCGTTGACGTTTCTTCTTACCTCTGCGTCAATCGGTCCCATGCGGTCGATCGGTTTTCCGATACCGTCGAAGGTACGTCCCAGGATCTCCTCGGAAAGTCCGATCTCCATCGGATGTCCGGTCAGACGGGTATGGGTATTGGTAAGAGACATGCTCGAAGTTCCCTCAAATACCTGAATAACAGCTTTATCTTCGTATACAGCAACGATACGTCCCAGTTTTTTCTCATTGCCGTCTACGGTAAATTCTACGATTTCCTCGTAGAAAGCATTTTTTACACCTTCCAGAACAACCAGAGGGCCATTGACCTCACTAAGGCCTAAATATTCAATTGCCATGATGAATTCCCTCCTTAACCATTCTTCTCGAGTACCTTATCGTAGAAGGTGTCGATATCTTTTTTGTATGTGTCAAACAGATCCAGACGGTCATTCGGTACATCGTATTTAATAGAAACGACGCGGTCGAAGATCTTGTCCTCTTTCAGTACGGACATTGGCATGCCCATCGTCACAAGCGCTTTGGATTTCTTGTACAGATAAAGAATAACTTCCATCATCTTGTACTGTTTTTCCAGAGATACGCAGGTGTCATCCGGATGGAATGCGTTCTGCTGCAGGAAGCCCAGTCGAATAACTCTGGCGATTTCCAGGGTCAGCTTCTGGTCATCTGGAAGAACATCGCTACCGATCAGTTTTACAATTTCCATCAGGGAGCTCTCGGAGTTCAGGATTCCCATTAACTGGTTCCGCATATCTACAAAGTTTTTGTTTACGTGATCTTTGTACCACGGCGACAGATCCTGCAGGTATTCACTGTAGCTGGTCAGCCAGTGGATCGCCGGGAAATGACGGGCGTAAGCCAGAGATTTGTCCAGTCCCCAGAAGCAGCGGACGAAACGTTTGGTGTTCATGGTAACAGGCTCGGAGAAGTCACCACCCTGCGGAGATACGGCTCCGATGATGGATACGCTTCCCTCTGCGCCGCAAAGGGTCTGCATCATGCCGGCACGCTCATAGAAAGCGGACAGACGGGATGCCAGGTATGCCGGGAAACCTTCCTCGGCAGGCATTTCCTCCAGACGGCCGGACAGCTCACGGAGTGCCTCTGCCCAACGGGATGTGGAGTCTGCCATGATTGCTACATCATAGCCCATATCGCGGTAATACTCAGCCAGTGTCAGTCCGGAATACAGAGATGCCTCACGGGCTGCAACAGGCATGTTGGATGTGTTGGCGATCAGGGTGGTACGGTCCATCAGCGGGTTGCCGCTCTTCGGGTCGATCAGTTCCTGGAACTCCTCCAGAACCTGTGTCATCTCGTTTCCACGCTCTCCACATCCGATATAGATGATGATATCGGCATCAGACCATTTTGCGATCTGGTGCTGGTCATGGTTTTTCCGGTACCGAATCCGCCAGGGATGGCTGCTGTGCCGCCTTTTGCGATCGGGAACATCGTATCCAGGATACGTTGTCCTGTGATCAGCGGAACGGATGCCGGATATCTTTTCAGGGTTGGACGCGGTACACGGATCGGCCATTTCTGTGCCAGTGTGATCTCTTTTTCGGTGCCGTCTTCCAGTTTCAGTTTTACAATCGGGTCAAGGATGGTGTACTTTCCGTCTTTGGCAGCCCAGATAACCGTGCCGTTGACATCCGGCGGAACCATCGATTTGTGTACGATGGAACGGGTCTCCTGTGTTTCTGCAATGATTGCGCCGCCCATCAGCTCTTCGCCTTCCGAAACAGTTACATGGACATCCCATTTTTTCTCTGTATCCAGAGAATCTACGGTAAGACCGCGGCTGATGTATTTACCGGACTGCTTTGCAATCTCGGACAGCGGACGCTCAATACCGTCAAAAATGTTGTTCAGGATTCCAGGTCCCAGTGTAACAGAGAGGGCATCTCCGGATGCGGTAACTGTTTCGCCTGGTTTCAGTCCTGTGGTTTCCTCGAAAACCTGTACTGTAGTGGTATCCTTTGTCAGGGCAATAACCTCGCCGACCAGACGTTCTTTACCAACGTAAACCATCTCGGACATTTTAAATCCGGTGTTTCCTTTCAGATATACGACCGGACCGTTGATTCCATAGATAACTCCGGTTTTATTCATGCTCTACACCTCCGTGAAAGATGAAATTCTCCCGCTCTTCGTTCAGAAGGGTCTCGAAGGAATTATCGATCAGAATATTTTTCTCCGGAATGACCGCGCGCACGCCGCCAAGGAACGGCATGGCCGAAATGGTAAGGGTTACGGAGAGTTTCTGCTCCAGGGAAGCCTTATGAGCTTCGTCTGACGGATCCAGATATAAGGTCAGTTTGTCATTTCCGGCAAACGTAACGGCTTCGCGGATTTTGCGCTCCAGATACTCCTCATAGGATGGATCCTTTTTATAAGCGGTAAGTTTTTCACGAACTTCTTTAAACAGTTTTTCTTTTAATTCCAGATTTTTACGGGACAGCTTCCGTCTGATATGAAGCTGATCCGCAGACAGTGTCTTATTGACATCACGTTTTGCTTTCTCGGTCTCGGCAGCAACTTCTTCTTCTGCCTGACGTCTTGCGGTTGCTTTATGCTCCTCGAAGATCTTATCCAGAGCTTTCTGGTGATCGCCGATCACACGTTCTGCTTCACGGTTTGCACTGTCCAGGGAATGATTATAAAAATTCTGAAGTTTTTCCTCAGTAGTCAATGTGTGTCACCTCCAGGGCATTCTTACAGTTTTAATCCAATAGATTCATTTACAAAGGAAGTGATAAAGTCCGGCGCTCTTCCGGTACCGTGACGGTCCGGAATTTCAATGAGCAGCGGAAGCTTATGGTTGAGGCGGACATCCTCCAGAATGTCCGGGAATTCCTTCCCGAACTTTTCTGTAAGGAGAATAATTCCGATCTCTTTGTCTGCCAGTGTTTTCTGCAGTGTATCATAAAGCTCCTCGCGCTCATGAACGACAACGCCTTCCACTCCGGCCAGGCGCATGCCCGTCTGAGTGTCTACGTTATCACTGATCAAGAACATTTTCATTTATGATTCCTCCAACTTAAGGTGAAGATCAATACCTTCCGGTTTTGGAATCAAAGTTTACCAAGAATCATGAAGGAGATGATCAGACCATACAGAGCGATACCTTCGGCCATAGCTACGAAGATCATGGATTTACCAAAGATGCTGCCGTCTTCGCTGATTGCTCCAAGAGCTGCGCTTGCGGAAGATGCAACGGCGATACCGGAACCAATACCGGAAAGACCTGTAACAAGAGCTGCACCGATGTAACCAAGACCGGTTGCAAGACCAGCGCCTGCTTCTGTTGCAGCAGATGCAGTTGTTGCGCCTGCGAAGGAAACAACGGTTGCGATCAGCAGAAGGCCGAAGAAGCCGCTTACATTGGCTGCCAGAGATTTTTTGTAACGATTTTTGTTGTGCTCACCTTTGAAGTAATAAGTCATAGGAACAACGATGGTTAATACCATTGCGATTGCAGTAAGTACCTGTACAAATGCTGAGTTCATAATAGTTTTCCTCCTGAAGTTAATTCATTAAATTTACTCTTTGCTGCGATCCGGAGCCATTTTCACTTTTTCCCGATACAGCTTCCCGCCATATTCGCTTCCATTTTGCATGGCTCTGAATCCTCTTTTATTTCTCGCCTTTTTTCAAAAACGGAACAAACGGTTTTCCGTCTCCTTCATAGAACCGGCTGAACATCTCGTAATACTCCAGACGCAGTACCTGGATCGCTACCAGCAGTGCCTCAAGGCAGGCAACGAAGACATTTCCGAGAACAATAACCGGCCAGCTGATGCTGCCGCCGCCTGTTGCTCCGCCGAGCATCAGGACAACCTCCATCATAGCCGCATGGCTGACTGCATATGCGCCGACACGGACAAAGGAAATTGTGTTGGAGAAGTAGCTCAAAAGCACATCGAAGAGTTCGAAGAATGCCTGTACAAAGAACATTCCCTTTCCGGTCTCCGGAAATGCATTGCCCTTCTTCTCTACCATACGCTCCAGTGGCTCTTTTAAGAAGATCGCAAGAAGCGGAATACCGAACATGACTACCATCACGCCGACAGCCGGAGCTTTATGGCCGCTGAACAGGAGAACGAGTGTAACGGCAAGGGCTCCGTAGAAAATGAAGCCTGCCAGGGAGTTCTGGCTGAACAGAAGCTCGCCGAGCTTATGGTTTCTTGCTGCATTAATCATATGCAGAACCATTCCTGTCAGAATCATGAACATACCAAATGCAACCGCTGCGACAAATACGGTGTTCATCGAACCGATGAACGGAAGCGTTGTCATCGCTTCCTTCGGATGCAGCCAGAGGGCCGGTATGACATTCTCAAATCCGAAGAAGCTGCCGAACAAGAATCCGAAGATCACAGAGAATACCGCGCAGGTACTCATGATCGCTGCCAGATCCATCTTCTTGTAGTGGTACAGCAGTGCGCCGCCAATCAGCAGACACAATCCCTGTCCTACATCGGCAAACATGATTCCGAAAATAAAGGCATAGGTGAGTCCTACGATAATCGTAGGGTCAATTTCATTGTAATTTGGCAGTCCGTACATCTTCACGTACATCTCAAACGGACGGAAGATTTTCGGGTTTTTCAGCTTTGTCGGCGGCTGACGCAGAACGTTGTTTGCATCATCCTCGATGAAGCAGAAGAGATTTGTGTCGTTTTCGATGTCCTTCTGGAAGGAAGCGGCATCTTTTTCCGACATCCAGCCGCACAGAATATAGAAGGTTTCCTTCTTGGATTTTGTGCAGGCTGCCAGGCGACGGACATCAAAGTTGCCGGAGAGCTGCTCTAACTGCTCTTTTGCTGCAACCAGATCCTCTGCGGAATCCGAAAGGCATTTTGCCAGTTTCCGTGAGCACTCGCTGAGTGCATCGTCTGTCTTTTTGATTTCTGCCTGAAGTGCTGCGTAAGCATCCTCCGGCGTTCCGCTGTACTCGTCCGGAACGTAGATTCTTTCGAAGTGCAGGGATGAGAATACGGCGTCCACTTTCGTGACCTGATCTCTCGGGCAGAAGTAAATGCCCCATACATACTGCTCATCGGAATGGCAGCGGTAGAATACCGTATCGCTGTTCTCATAGCAGTAGCTCTCAAACTTGTTGTAATACTCTTTTGTGATCTTTCCGAATCTGAATTTGATAAAGTGGAAATCCAGAATGGAGGAAAGATTGCAGTGCAGATCCTGGAACGGCTCGATTTTCTGTGCTTTTTCCATCAAGTCTTTCTTTTTTGCTTCCAGTTCTGTACGCTCCTGGTTCAACTGGCCAAGGGTGTGATCCAAACCATGGACACAGTTGATGGCATCTTCCAGGGAAAGTCTTTTCGTGGTGGTACGCTTCTCTTCCGGCAGAAGTGCTGTAAAATCTTCCGCCTGTTTTAAGGTCTCTTTGTATGGGTTGATCTGGATATACGGTGTGATATTCTGCATCGTAGACAGCTCTGTCAGAGCGTTTTCCAGATGTATCTCATATTTTGAGAGATAAGTGTTGACCACACGGTCAATGTCGGCTTTCGGCCCGGTGATGCTCAAAAATTTCATCTTGACAATCAATGAGTACACCTCCCCGTGTATTAAGTTTTTGCGATATGCTGCATTGCCTCGTCAGCGCTGATACGGTAACGTACGCACTCGAGTGCAATAATAAGCCGGTTTACCTCGTGCTCTTTGTGATAGAGGTATGAGTATATTGTGGCAACGGAATAAGGATCCTGTCTGGATTCACTGGAAAGTATGTGCTTCATAATGGCTGCATACATGGATTCCAGTGTATCGACTTTGAAGGAATCATACCGTTTCGCATAATAGGTTTGTTCCAGCAGCTGGGAAAATGCACTCATATTCTCGGCTTCTACCAGTGCCTTTACCACATCCTTTTTCAGCCGGTGATGAACCGGAATCAGCAGGGCGTAGATTTGTGCGCTGGTCATGTGATAATAGCGTTTGGAACGGTAGATCCACTGAAGGTTCAGCATGTCAAACTTGCTTCCCCATGCAGCGGTCAGCTCTTCCAGATCCCGCTTTGTCACTACTTTTGATCTGTCTTTCCACATCTGTGCAAAGTAATACAGATCCAGGGTCATCTCATAGTCGAACAGGGTCGGACGCTCGATATCCGCGAGCTGCGACAACGGGGCATAATATTCTGTCCCTTTCAGGTTCGCAATCAGTTCTTCGATCGTCCTGGAGGACGCCAGAAGATTGATGTCCAGCTGGGAATGCTTGTTAAAGAACTCGTCGAATATGGACAGGTTCAATACCACATCACGGTGATCAAATACCGTGTTCAGGCATTCTTTGATAACGGACACTTCGTATCGTTTAAAGTAGAGCGCAAGGAACTTTCTCTGCTCCACATTTGCAAAACGGTACAGCTTGGAAAAATCCCGGTATACCGTCAGGCGCAGCATTTTCTCGATCTGACCTCGGTGAAGGTCAGCTTCGTTGTAGCCCTCAAACAGATCCTCATAGCCTTTATGCTGCTTGAGGTAAGAAACTGCCTGCGGTACACTCTCCAGTTCCACGATTTCCCGAAAATTCTGGTCGTTTAAAAGATGGCTCTGCATGGCTCTTATCTTTGTGGTAAGGCCGCTGTAGGATAATAGACCGCTCATCGTTTCACTTCCTTATAATGTTTTCGTAAATCTGCGTGGACAGTGTTCCGTGATTCTGTTCGTAATAAGCGTCCAGTGAAGATAGAAGTTCGGCGGCAGAGTCCCGCTGCTTTTTCTGATCCGCATCTGTAGTAGAATGAAGTTTTGTTGTGATCTCTTCAATCCGCTTTGCCGTTTCCGCTTCCAGATCTGCATCGAATTTTGCAATCCGCTCTTCCTGCTGCTCGTCCTGGAGCTTCTTCTGATTCTCGGCAGCCTGCATAATCTTAGTAGCAGCCGTTTCGATCTCTGCAAGTTTGTTAATTACAGATTCCATAGCATCGCTTTCCCTCCTTATTTATTTAAAAGACAACAAAGACGAGGAAAACTCCCCGCATCTTTGCTGTTAGTATTCTACACCTTTTTTTCCAAAGTTGACATATTGAAATCGTAAAAAAAAAGTTGGGATTTCGATCGACTTTTTGATTAAAAATAGACAATGGGTCATACTTTTCTTCCAATCTCAATAGCCAAAAGATGGTCCCTCATATGATTTCGATATGGATCCAATCCGATTGTCATATTGCTGATAAGAAATGCTATGTGCAGGTTGATATTTGATATATAGTATTTTGAAAATCTTCGAAAATTTGAAAACGGGATTTTCTGTTTGCTTTTCCGGAGCTATGATATACTAGATATGATTGGCTTTTATTCTAATATTTATCACTTAAGAAAGGAATTTTACGCATATGCGCCTTAGAAATATCAGAGGATCAAAAGATGTGATTGCTTCCTGTCCGTTCGTTGTGCAGGAACCGGAGAGCTGCCGGGGACGGTGGGCTGAGGTTTTCGGAAATGAAAATCCGATTCATATTGAGGTTGGAATGGGAAAAGGACGCTTCCTGATGGATATGGCGGTTCTGCATCCGGAGATCAACTACATTGGCATTGAGATGTACGACAGCGTACTGCTCCGCGCGGTACAGAAACGTGAAAAATTAGAAACAGAACTTAAAACCTGTTTTTCATCCGCATGGATGCGCGCCAGCTTCCGGAAGTATTCGCAGAAGGCGAGGTAGACCGCATTTACCTCAACTTCTCCGATCCGTGGCCGAAGGACCGCCATGCGAAGCGGAGACTGACGTCACATGAGTTTCTTGCACGGTACGAGAAGATTTTAAAGAAGGACGGAACACTGGAATTCAAAACCGATAATAAAGATCTGTTTGACTTCTCTCTTGAAGAGATGAAAAATGCAGAGGGATGGGAACTCACTGCATTCACATACGATCTGCACCACGATGTGGTTCTCTCAGAAGGAAATGTAATGACGGAATATGAGGAGAAGTTTTCCTCAATTGGAAACCCGATCTGTAAGATGGAGGCACGGTTTCTGTAAAAAACATTTCTGCATGTAAGGGGGATTTGAAAACGAAAAGAAAAGTTCTGGCGGCACCAGTGCGACAGTGGCCATGGTAACGAAAGATGCGGACGGCACCTGGAACGAGGATCTTTGTACAAGCAGCTATGTCGGATACGGCGGTGTAAGCGAAACTACCGAATGGAACCGCAAAACACCGCGCGGACAGTTCAGCTTTACGTATGCCTTCGGCATTCTCCCGAATCCCGGAACGGAACTTTCCTATACCCAGGTGGATGATACGTATTACTGGGTCGATGATGTAAATTCCAGATACTACAATCAGTTCGTCACGACGAAGACAACGCCGAAAGCCTGGAATTTCCCGGCGGATGCATTTCTGTTCCGGAAGACCAGATGATTACGATTCTGAAAAATGTTCAGCCGGGCTGCCAGATTATTATTGATTCGGCGAGCGAGCTGAAGAACTATTGACATTTTTTACTTGGAATGCAAAACCGACAGTGAAAAGATCTATTTTTTTAAGATCTCTCCGCTGTCGTTTTTTTGTGCGTAAAACAAGAAAAACACCGTCCCCGCAGCTCTCAGGTCTGCAAAAACAGTGCTTTCGATGCGCCTTCAGGGACTCGAACCCTGGACAAATAGATTAAGAGTCTACTGCTCTACCAACTGAGCTAAAGGCGCTTACTTTTGTTTTTCTGTGTTTCATTGGATGATCCACTCGCTGAACACAAATAAGATTATAAAGGATTCTGCCGAAAAAAGCAACCTTTTTTTCACTGTTTCTTTACTTTTGTTAAAAACAGCGAAAACAGGTCTTATAATTCTATTAAATTTCACAATTTTTTCGTATATTTCCGTTTGTTTCGACGACGGCTCCAATGGCAGCCGAACCTACTTCCGTTTCTTGTCTTTCTTTTTCAAAAGCTTCTCCAGCTCCTGCATGGATTTCTGGATTTTATAAAGACAGCCGCTGCCGGCATATTTATTCTGATAGCAGAAATCCTGGAGTTTCTGCTGAAAGAAACCTGATTTTCTGATCAAACTTCTTCTCCGCTTTCCGGCGTACCGGACACGGGCACCGGAAAAGTTCTTTTTCTTCTATATTATACAGGGAATGTCAACATTGACCAGAAAATAGCTTGTTTTAGCCATTGTTTTCCCATTTTCTTTCCGCTATAATACAGCAAAAACTACTATTTATACTTTGGGGGAATTTTTATGAAAACACGAATGAATTTCAAGGATGAGTTTTACCAGAAATTAAAGCTCCTCGTCCTCCCGATTGCGATTCAGAACTTTATGCTGGCTCTCGTCAGCGCGACGGACGCAATCATGCTGGGATGGATTGACCAGACCTCGCTGTCGGCGGTTTCGCTGGCCGGGCAGGTGCAGTTTGTTTTGAGCCTTTTTATCTCAGGCATCGCGGCGGGCGCCGGTATTATGGCAGCGCAGTACTGGGGGAAACGGGATGCTGCTTCGATCGAAAAAGTGATTCCGATCGCACTTCGCACCAACCTGCTGTTCTCCGGCCTGTTTACCATCCTTGCCGGTTTCTGTCCCGAAATACTGATGCGCATCTTTACAAATGATGTGGCCCTGGTTGCAAGCGGAAGCCAGTATTTACGCGCTGTTGCACTCTCCTACGTACTCTGCGGTATTTCGCAGGTCTATCTGATCCTGCTGAAAAACACCGGTCATGCAGCAGTCAGTTCCCGTATCAGTTCCACTGCGGTTGTACTGAACATCATTTTAAATGCCATTCTCATCTACGGTCTTTGCGGTGCTCCGGCACTTGGGATCCGTGGCGCAGCTTATGCAACGGTAGCCGCCCGCGTTGTGGAACTGATCTGGGCTTATCTCGAGACAAAGAAACCGGAACGCGTGCGGATTCTCTGGAACCGCCTCTTCTCTTCCGCAGGGAAAATACTCTCAGAAGATTTCTGGCGCTACACGCTTCCCGTGCTTGCGGCCTCCCTCGTCTGGGGAATTGCCTACGTTCTGTACTCCGTTATCATGGGGCATATGGGAAGTGATGCCGTTGCGGCAAACTCCATCACCTCGATTGCCAAGAGCCTTCTCTCCTGTCTGATCCGCGGCGTGAGCGGTGGTGCCGGAGTTCTGATCGGAAATCTGCTCGGCGCGAACGAGCTGGAAAAAGCCCGCGAGTATGGCGGACGTTTAAGCCATCTCTCCATTGCCATCGGCATTGTGACCGGCGGCCTGCTGATGCTCATTTCCCCAGCCATCGTTCATTTTGCCCCACTTTCCGATACCGCAGCCGAATACCTGCAGTACATGCTTCTCTTCTGCGGTCTGAACCTGATGGCACAATCGGTCAACACAACCGTTCTCGACGGTATCTTTTGTGCCGGAGGCGATGCGAAATTTGATATGCAGGGAAACATCGGCGCTATGTGGTGCTTTTCTGTACCGCTTGGCTTTCTTGCCGCATTCTGGCTGAAGCTTCCGGTTATGGTGGTTTACTGCATTGTAAATCTCGATGAAATTGTAAAGCTTTCCTGCCGGTTTATCATCATTATCAAAAAGTACATCTGGGTTCGCAATATTACCCGCGATGTCGAAGATTAATTCTCACATCATCTGCAGTCCCTGCCGCCGGCAGCTTCCACCGGATGCAATACCCAAAAAGCCTCTGAGGAAAGTCACATTCACACCGGACTTTTCTCAGAGGCTTTTGATTATTCCATTGATTATTTCATGGATGATTACATGGATTTTCTCTCTGCAATTTCCGCCATCTTTGCTTCATTCAGACGTGTGTCGCCATGGACACGGCTGTAGGAAAGATATCCGTTCATACGGTCGATCTTTGTCAGGTTCTTGGAACCGCAGACCGGGCAGACATCCATGTCGAGTTCCTGGTGGCCGCAGTCATCGCAGTAAGCCAGGGACAGGTTGACGCCCTCGTAGTAGCCAAGCTCCATCGCACGCTCGATCAGTGTCTTGATCGCGCCTTTGTTGTAGCCGACCGGATAGCGCACGTACTGGATTTTTCCGCCGTTGCAGAGCTCCCAGAAACGTCCCTCGAGATCCTGTTTCTGGATCGGGGTAATGTCCTCGGTTACGTGGCAGTGGAAACTGTTGCTCACATACGGGCGGTCCGAAACGTTGCGGACGATGCCGTACTGTTTGCGGAACTGCTCTATCTGCAGGCCGCACAGGGATTCTGCCGGTGTGCCGTAGATCGCATAGAGGATGCCGTCCTCTTTCTTAAACTCGGCAACCTTGTCGTTGATATATTTCAGCGTGTCGAGTGCGAACTGTCCGTCCTCAACAAGAGATTTTCCGTTGTACAGCTCCTGCAGCTCGTTCAGCGCCGTGATACCGAACGATGCGGTCATCGGCTTTAACAGCGGGCGGATCTTGTCGGACGGTTTTAAGTGGCCGCCGTAGAAACCTCCCTCGCAGTAAGCCAGCGGGTTCGTGGATGCACGCATCTCGCCGAGGTAATCGTAGGTCCGTTTGTGCAGATCGCGGATCATCTCGAGGTAGAAGTCGAGCACTTCGTGGAAATCGCGGTTCTCGGAACGGGATTTTGCCAGGATCATCGGAAGATGAAGGGAAACGGCTCCGATGTTGAAACGTCCGACAAAGACCGGTTTGTCGTTCTCATCTGCCGGCTCCATGCCTCCGCGCTCGTACCACGGGCTAAGGAAAGCACGGCATCCCATCGGGCTGATGACTCTCTTGTATTTCTTGTACATCTCGGCGATGTAGCCCTCGCCGCTCATCGACAGCCAGTCCGGATACATCGTCTTGGAAGAACAGTCAAGTCCTGCCTCGAAGACATCTTCTGCGATGCCGCCCTCTCCGTGAATTGCCTTGTCATATAAGAAGACGATTTTCGGGAAGAGCACCGGCTTTTTGTGGCCTTTCTTGCCCTGTCCGTTTTTTGTGGACCTCGAGAAGGGAGATGGAAATCATCTTCTCGAACATGCTCGTTCCAAGGCCGAGGGTCACGGTAACGAACGGATAATCACCGCGGGAAGATCCAACAGTGTTCAGTTTATACTCAATTCCCTGCCATCCCTGATCGCACTCTCTTCTTACTTTGTCGATCGCATACTCGATGGCTTTCTCCTGTGCACCCTCCCAGGATGCGTCGGTATATTTCAGGAACTCTTTTACGTAGTAATCGTAGCTCTTCTGTGCGTACGGAGCAAGGATCTTGTCCACCTCCGGCACGGTAAAGCCGCCGTACTGCTGTGCAGCGGTGCTGAGGACGATATCGCCCATGACATCAAATGCGGTGTCGAGTGTCTTCGGCTCGTTGTACCAGACATTTCCCATCTCGAAGCCGCCTTTTTAAAACGTTTTCCGACATCGAACAGACAGCAGTTCATGGTATCGAGACGTGCGGACTGGTCGTGGATGTAGATGTAGCCGTCCTTACAGGCCTGCAGCTCGTTGCGGTTCATGAAGAACTTGCGGTACAGCTCTTTGTTCAGCTCGTTGAAAATCAGGCTTCGCTTCGTTGCAACTAGGGCGCTGTCGGTGTTGGCATTGCTCTTGTCGCCGATGTAGCGGATGGACTGGCTCTTCGTGTAGACCTCGTCCATCATATGGATAAAATCAGTTTTGTAATTGCGGTAATCGCGGTAGCTTTTTGCCACAGCCGGGTTTACTTTTTCGAGTGCTCCCTCCACGATATTGTGCATATCGCTGATCGGAATTTCGGTCTTTCCAAGAGAATATACATGCTCAGTTGCGAACTTACAGATAAAGTCAATCTCCTGCTGTGAGAAGGTATACAGGATTCTCTGTGCGGATTTATTTACGGCACGGACGATCTTCTGCGCGTCGAATTCTTCTTTGGTGCCGTCCTTTTTGATAATATAAACCATTGTGGTGTCCTCCAAATCAAACACTATATCTTGTGTGTCCCCCACTCTTTTCTTGTAGCGGGTACCACATATTGTAGCATGTTTCTTTTGAAAAGAAAAGGCATTTCCTGTAAGTTTTTATTTTCAGAATATTGCATACTGCTCTTTCGTGCAGACAGAAATCTGCATTTTTCAAATTCGTTCTGCAAGCGTTCCTTCAAAAACGGTCTCGGCCGGGCCGGTCAGAAGGACCTTATTTTTCGTCCGGTCCCATGTAACGAAAAGCCTGCCGCCGCGCAGTTCTACGGCAGTTTCTCCCTCCGAAACACAGCCGGAAAGCATCGCCGCGACGGCTGCCGCACACGCTCCCGTTCCGCAGGACAGCGTTTCACCGCTCCCACGTTCCCAGACTCTCATTTTTATTGTGTGTTGATCTAAAGTCTGGATAAACTCTGTATTGATACGGTCCGGGAAGCAGGAAAGGTGTTCAAAAGCGGAACCGGTCTTTGCAATGGATATTTTTTCCACATCTTCCACCGGAATCACCGCATGCGGATTTCCCATCGAAAGGCAGGTCATCGTATAATTTTCCCCGCACACGGTAATTTTATGCTCCAGCACATATTCCCCCAGAGAAACAACGGGGATCTGTGCGGCGCGGAATTCCGGCGTTCCCATCTCCACTGTCACCTGACAGATCTCATTTGGATTCTCCCCCGTCTGCAGATGAATCACACGGTTTCCGCTGCCGGTTTCGATAGTCAGCGTCGTTTTTCTCGTCAGCCCATGCTCGTACACGTATTTTCCCACACAGCGGATGCCGTTGCCGCACATCGCGCCCTTCGAGCCGTCGGCGTTGTACATTTCCATCGAAAAATCTGCTGTTTTGGATGCCCCGATCAGAATCAGCCCGTCCGCGCCGATGCCGAAATGGCGGTCACTTACCGCTTTTGCCAGCCGTCCCGGACTCTCCACCCGCTCCTCCATGGCATTTACATAGATATAATCATTTCCGCAGCCCTGCATTTTTGTAAAACGCATACACAGCCTCCTCCCAGACTTCTGCCCTTTCCAGTTCCTTACTAAATATGTATTCCGTACCGCGCTTTTGAAAAACCATTTTTCTCAAATCCGCTTCAGACATTGGAAAACGAAGCGGAATGTGATAGAATAGGGGGAACTGATATCGTTACTTACATGAAGTAACTCTCAAATATTTTTAACCATTTATTATGAGGAGGTTTTGATGAAAAAATACCGTTGGGTTTTAACAGCAGTATTTGCCGCTTTCCTCGTGGGAACGAGCGGCTGCGGAAAGAAAACAGAAACGATTCCGATCACAACCATCAGTCAGAGTACCGACGATGACGACCCCAAAGACAATCTGGCGGCCTCCGGCGATTCCGATGAGATTCCGGAATACGATGTGGATCTCTCGAAGAACCTGAACAGTTTTCAGCTTGCCATCTGGGGCGATACATACGAAATTCCGGAATCCTACGCGGATTTTACAGCGCTTGGCTGGGTCTACAGCGGCGACGACACAAAGGAAATCCAGCCGGAATCCTTCTCAGAGGGCGAAAGCTTTGAAAAGGACGGAAACCAGATTACCGTCGATATTGCCAATCCGGACACCACGGCAAAGCCAGTGGCGGAATGCCTGATCGGAGGCATTCACATCGATACCTCGACCGCTGAGGGTCAGAATATCTATGTCGGCCTGCCGAACGGCGTCACCCTGCAGCAGTCGCTGATGGAGGATGTGGAAAGCATCTACGGTGCGCCAAAGGACCGTTATGAGGCCGATACCTCTGTGCAGTTCACGTATGAATACGGGCTGTACCAGACGATCACGCTCGGCTTCGATAACGAAACGGGAATTCTGTATTCCCTCGATATGCAGAACTTTACGACCACGGCTGATGCAAAAGCGCTCGATGGTGTCAGCGATGCCACAACACCGGAAGTGGAGGCCTACCAGGCACCGGAAGCCGACAGCAGTGAAATCAACGACTGGACCGTCCGCTTTGACGATGTACTCTATCATCTTCCCGTTCCGGTCAGTGAACTTCTGGACCACGACTGGACCGTCAATACGAAAGAGTCCGATACGGCCGTTTTAAACGGAAAATACGGCTACGTCACGCTGGAAAAGGGCGGTCAGAAGCTTTACTGCACCGTACATAATTACGGCGCGGAGGCGACGACAGTGCGCAACTGTTTTGTTACTTCGCTGTACGGCGATCTCGATACGACAAAGATTCCGATTTCAATCACAAACGGCATCACGCTCGGCACTTCCGAGAGCGATTTTCTGGCGAAGGCAGGGGATGCCAAATCAGAAAAAACGGAAAAAGAGGATAGTAACCTGACACTCTACACATTCTATAGTGATGACGAAAAGCTGGACTACACTGAAATCGGCATCGACAACGATCTGAAGCTGGTACGCAGCATCAAGGTGGTTCACAACCAGCCGGAAGCGCCGGAAGAAGAAGCCAAAAAAACTTCCGCGGAAGATTCATCTTCCGTTTCCGACAGTCAGGAACCGTCCGAAACACCGGCTCCGTAACGATACTTTCAGAAAAATGGCTGCATGGCAGCTTACTACAGACGAAAACGAGGATTTTTATGGAAAACTTATACGACGTTATCATCATCGGCTCCGGCCCGGCGGGTCTTTCTGCCGCGATTTATGCGAAACGCGCAAAGCTCTCCTCTCTTACGATTGAGGCAAACTTTGCAAGCGGCGGCCAGGTGCTGAATACCTATGAAGTAGACAACTATCCCGGCCTTCCGGGCATCAGCGGCATGGATCTCGGAAGCACGCTGCGCGCACACGCTGAAAAAATGGGCGCGGAATTTTCCCGTGAGCGTGTGAAGGAGCTTGTTCTTGACGAAGAGATCAAGATTGTCCGCACGAGAAAAAATGAGTATCATGCCAAAACGGTCATTCTTGCAACCGGTGCGGAGCACCGCGCGTTAAATGTACCTGGTGAAAAGGAGCTCTCCGGCATGGGCGTCTCTTACTGTGCAACGTGTGACGGCGCATTTTTCAAAGACAAAACCGTTGCCGTTATCGGCGGCGGCGATGTCGCCGTGGAGGATGCGATTTTCCTTGCCAGAACGTGCAAAAAGGTTTACGTGATCCACCGCCGCGATGAACTGCGGGCAGCCGGTGTTCTCCAGGATGCACTGCTGGCACTGCCGAATGTGGAAATGGTGTGGGATACGGTTGTGGATTCCATCGAAGGAAACGAGATGGTGTCCGGCGTGAAGGTAACGAACAAAAAGGCAGGGGAAGCCGGTGTGATCACGGTAGACGGCGTGTTTATTGCCGTCGGCATCGTTCCGGTCTCCGCACTGATCGCAGGCATCGTAGAAACCGATGAGGCTGGCTACATCAAAGCCGGCGAAGACGGTGTGACGAGCGTGCCGGGCGTGTTCGCCGCAGGCGATGTCCGCACGAAGCAGCTCCGTCAGATCATCACTGCAGCCGCCGACGGCGCGAACTGTGTGACTTCGGTAGAGAAATATCTGATCAGCCACTGATGGCTTCTTTCGAATAGAATACGGCAAAAGCAGGCATTCTTCGTATTGTACGGAGAACTGCCTGCTTTTTTCTGTTTTTCCGTAGTTTCTGAAATCTGAAAAACCTTTCATGTCAGTCGTGTAAAACTTTAAAACCTCTTTTTGTCGAAATTGCACAAAGAAACCGGTTTTTTCCCACACGGGCCAATTTTATAAACATCCCGTCCACAAGTTATCCACATAGTTAACCACCGAAAACATGCCTAAAACAAGTTATACACCGAGTTATCCACATTATCCACGAAAACGGTGTGGAAAGCATGTGTTTAAATTTTGCGAAATCAGAACGCGTGTTTTGGTCATAACAGAGAAAACCGTTATTTCGCCAAAAGATTTTACAAAGCACTTGACTTTTTAAGTGTCAATCTCTGTTGGTTTTTGACTTGAATTGTGTGAATTTTTCGTACAATTTAATATTACATTTTTCGTGTTCTTTTGCTGTTTTTACAATGGCTGCAAAAAGAAAATCTCCTGTTCGGAAAACGATTGTTTCGTTCCCAGACAGGAGATTTTGATTGGATTTTTCTTTGTTTTACTCTGCCAGCTTTCCAAGCCGCTTTGCTTCTGCCCTCAGCTCTTCGATCCGGCGGTTGCACATGCCCACCGGGACGCCGGTGTCGATGACACGTTCACAGCTCTTCATCAGCTCGCAGGCGCGGGCAAATGCCTCGTCGCCGATCTCCTGAAACGGTGCTTCGGTTACCGTCTCCATCGCCAGAATGCGGGCGAGCTGGTAATCGATATCGTTCGTATACAGGACGCCTGCCGCAAACGGGACATTTTCCTTCTGCAGTTTCCGGAACACCGGGATTCCCGTTCCGCCGCCTGCGAGGACAAAGACGCGCGGTGTTCCCTCCGGCCGCGGCAGCTCGATGCTTCCGAAGCACGGGTCAAACGAACCATTGTCAATCTCGTATAGTTCGCGGATGATATCCTCGCGGAAAATTGTCTCCGGTGCGCCGAAATGGGAAATAGCATCGCCCTTGACGCAGATGATCTTATCTGAAATTTTCTGTGCCAGATCGATCTCATGCAGCGACATGATGACGGTGATGCCCTTCTCCTTTGCCATGCGGCGCAGAATCGCGAGCAGTTCCAGCTTGTGGCGGATATCGAGGAAAGAAGTTGGCTCGTCGAGGATGATGACCTCCGGCTCCTGACAGATCGCACGCGCAAGAAGCACTCTCTGGCGCTGGCCGTCGCTGATGGCGTTGAAATCGCGGCCGCCGAGCTCTTCGGCATGAACGGCGCGCATCGCCTTCTCGACCTTCTCCTCATCCTCGCGGGTCAGCATGCCGAGCCGTCCGGTGTACGGATAGCGGCCCGTTGCCACAATATCGTGGCAGGTCATCAGCTCCGGCTTCATGCGCTCCGTCAGCACAACGGCCATCTTCGTGGACAACTCGCGGAACGAAAGCTCATGCAGGTTTTTCCCATCAAACTCCACATTTCCGCCGACCAGCTTTAACTGGCGGGTGATGCTTTTCAGAATCGTTGATTTACCGGAACCGTTCGGTCCGATCAGCGTAACGATCTCGCCTTTTTCGATGCTGATGCAGATATCTTTGATCAGCGGCTTCTTATCATAGCCGACCGTCAGGTGGTCCAGATGAAAATAATATTCATTCATATTCTCTTACCCCCTTTTCCGGCGCAGCATCATGAAAATGACGACCGGCGCACCAAAGATCGATGTGACCGTACTGATGGACAGCTCCAGCGGTGCAAACGCCATACGCGCGATCAGGTCGCACATCATACAGAAGACGGCTCCGCCGAGGAACGTTCCCGGGATTACGACGAGCGGACGCGATGTGCCGAGGCTCTGTTTGACGAGGAACGGGACGGCAATGCCGACAAACGAAATCGGACCGGCAAATGCGGTGACGCATGCGGAGAGAATACTCGAAAGCAGAATCAGCGCGATGCGGAATACTTTGATGTTGACACCCATGCTCTGCGCATACGCCTCACCGAGCTGGTATGCACCGATCGGTTTTGCCATCAGGAACGTGATGACAAAGGTGATGCCGATCACAGCCGCAGAGATCGCTACGTTGCTCCAGCTCATGCCGGAGAAGCTTCCCTGTGACCAGCCGTGGAGGTTGACGATATCGGAATCCTCCGCGAAGGTGACAACAAAATCCGTGACCGCCGAGCAGATGTAACCGATCATAATACCGCCGACGAGAAGTCCTGCCATATTTTTGATCCGTCGGGACATCAGCAGAATGAAGCTGACGGAGAGAAGGGATCCTAAGAATGCTGCAACAATCATCGTGTAAGATGTGATATTGCGCGCCCGCTCCAGATAAAAGATCATGGTCAGCGCCACGACCATTTTGGCTCCCGAGGAAATTCCAAGAACAAACGGACCGGCAATCGGGTTTTCAAAGAAAGTCTGTAAAAGGAAGCCCGACAGGGACAGAGCACCGCCTAGGATTGCCGCCATCAGAATACGCGGAAGGCGGATTTTCCAGATAATATTGTACGCTTTCCCCTCTCCGGTCCGCCGCAGCAGAATCCGGAAAATTTCCGGAATCGAAATATTTACGTTTCCGGAATTGATATTCAGCACGGTGATGGCGGCGAACGCCAGAATCAGCACCAGGAACACAGCGGCATACCGCGAACGGCGCCGGAAGTTTTCCATATGGAAACTGTTCTCTTTTCCTGTCATATTTTTTTTTCTCTGACATACGTTCCTCCATCAGGATAATTTTCTTAAGAATACCATCTGATCCGGATCGCCGCCCGTTACCAGAAGGTTAATGTCGTTGGTAAACTGTGCAATTTTATCGGTTGCCTGATACATGGATTTCTCGGTTGTCCAGACGTTGCCCTCTTTGACTGCTTTGTAATCGGCAAACATGGAATCCTTTGCCAGCAGGTCGTCCAGGGTTTTGACGGTGGAATCGATGCTTGCGTTGTAGATCAGGTAGTCCGCATCTTCGGCCGTATCGTAGAACTGCTCCATCGTGATCGGCACGGATGTTTTTCCGCTGTCGTCCTGGAGATCACGGAAGGCGTTGCGCGCACCGCCAAGCTCGATCATGTTGGAAATATAGTCCTCCGGGTTCCGCACAACGGCAGCTCCGCTCGTATTAATATAGAAGAAAGCGACCGTTTTTTCGGTATTCTGGAAATCCTTCAGATTTTCCACAACACTTGCCTGACTTGCAAAGAAGTCGGCTGCCTCCTCCTCTTTGTCCAGCATGGCACCGTAGAGTTTGATCCATTCGGTTCTGCCAAGAGGCTGGGATTCGTAGCTGGAACGGTCGATGAAGACCGGAATATCGAGCATCTCGATCATCTCCTGTACCTTCGGGGAATGGAGGATCATCGTGGATTCAATGGCCAGATCACAGTTCTCACTGACCAGAAGTTCGTAATCCGGCTCACTGTATTTTCCGGCGAAGATCATCGTTCCGGCATTCATCGCGTCAACGGCATCCTGTACGTACCAGTTGTCTGCGGTTTCACCGGAGAGACGAATCGTATCGAGGGAGTCGATGGCATCGAACAGCGCCATCGGAGAGGTTGCTGCCATGTAGATGCGTTCCAGCGGCTGATGGATTACAATTACGTCGGAATCGAGGTCATCCGGCGCCTCTTTTCCGTCCGGGACGAGCAGATACTGCGCGCCGTCTTTGACATCGATCAGTTTATAGCCGTCTGTGCAGTAGTATACGTTAAAGCACTCGGCGTAATTCAGGACCATCTTGCTCTCGATGGTGATTCCGGTGATGTCCGGTGCGTCGCTGACATCGTCTGTCGTTGCGAAACCATCCGCGGATGCGGTATCACTCCCGGAGGTGCTGCTCGCAGCAGTGGCTTCGGAGGTGCTTTCACTTTCAGCCGTACTTTCCGAGACGGATGTGCTCTCCGTCTGGCTTTCGGAAACATCTGCTACGGATGCTGTGGATGTGCTGCTCTCAGAAACTGCCGAAGTGCCCGACGCGGACGATGTGCTGCTTCCCGTTGATGCGGTGCTGCCGCAGGCCGTCAGTGACATCGCTGCTGCAAGAAAAAGTGCAGCCCATTTTTTCAGCTTTCTTTCGTTTTTTCCTGTCATTTGATATTCCTTTCTTAAAGAAAAAGCCGCTGCCATACGGCAGCAGCCCTTTCTCATTTTTTGCTGCAAATTATTGTACTTATTTATTCTCTTCTGCCTTTACCATCTTCTGGAACAGCTCATTTGCCTGATCCTCGCATCCGAAGATCACGCCGTAGACTTTCAGCCACTCTGCTTTCGCAAGATCGGTCTTCTCGTCTGCGGAACGGTCAACCAGCATCGGAATGGTCAGGGTTGCCAGACGCTCTGCGGTGTCGGACAGACGCTCATTTTCCTCTTTCAGAAGTTCTTCCGGAGTCTTGTCTTCGTCTGCTTTCTCATCCGTTGTCTTATCGTCTTTATCGTCCTTCTGATCCTCAGCTTTGGTATCTGCGGTCTCGTCGGCTGCATCAGCATCTTCCTCATCTTTTGCATTTCCCGGAAGGAACTCAGACGGAAGAATTGCAAAGTCGATTTCATCTTTTACCAGAGCTTTGTAGTCCAGATCATCGAATGCTCCGTCGAAGGAGATTTTTTTGTCTTCCATTGCTTTTGCAATGTTTTCGATCTGGCAGTCTTTCTGCTCCATGCCGACTGCTTTGATGCTCTCTGCTGCGTCTAACTGCTCGTCGAGAAGTTTCAGGGCATCCTCAGATGCTACGTATGTTTTCTCAACCGGAAGCTGGATCACAATCATATCTTTGTCCAGTCCTGCCGGAATCTCAACATCTTTCGGAACGATCAGATATTTGACAACATTGCCTTCGTACAGCTCTTTTGTCTTTTCGGTCAGATCTTTCGCTTTCTCAGTGCTGGTTTTTTTTGGAATCGGATGCTGCTGCCGCTTCTTCCTCGTCGGTTGCTGCTGCGGTATTCTCTGCTGCTGCGGTATCGGTATCTTCTGCTTTCTTGTCGTCCTCGGTCCGTTTCTCCGGATCACGCTCGGTATCTTTTGTCATATCGATCTCCAGCAGGGTGATGCCTTCGTCGTAATGATACATCTTGAAGTACTCTGCGTAAGCAAGTTTTGTCTCTGCTTTGTATTCCAGTCCCATGATCTCCGGAGCGGTGGTATCCAGCTTGGAGTTATCGGTGCTGATCGTGGAGGTTGTTCCGTCTGCTTTTACAAATCCTGTGCTGAAAGAAGTGCTGCCGCCCTTCTTTGCTGCTGCCAGGGAGATGAAGATGTTGTAGGAAATCTCATGGGCAACGGACATTCTGGTGGTCATACCGATAATGGTATTGTTCTTGTTCAGCTCAACCGGAATGGTGAAGATGCTGCTTCCGCCGCTGACATTTGCCATGTATTTATTTCCGTTTGCTTTTACATATCCGTAGTACGGACTGCTGAATGCGATCGTTGCATAAGCCTGTCCGTTCGTTACAGTAATCTTGCTGCAGGAGATGGTTACCTTTCCGGATCCGCCGGAGAAGGAGAATCCGTCTGGTGTGTAAACGCCGTCTGCCAGTGTGGTTGCACTGTCTACTTTGGATGTGCCGCCGCTTAAGTCAGACTCATATTTGGATTCCTGCTCCGGTTTGGTATCGGCCGGTTTCTGGGTCGGTGCCGGAGTCGGGGTGCTGGTCGGTTTTACAACCGGTGTCTCAGATGGAGATACGGTTGGGGTCTTGGTCGGAACGATGGTTGGTTTCGGATCGTTGGAATCATCCGACGGCAGATCTCCGGTCTTTTTCAGGCTGGAGGATGCGATCGTGATGGTTCTGTCAAACCATTTGCCGCTCTTTACTGCGTGAGCTGCCACTGCCAGGCCCTGATCCAGTGCTTCTACCGGAATTTCAAACTGCAGTCCTGTTTTGGTCTCGCCGTTTAAGGTGTACTCACCTTTTCCTTTGGATGCAATCCATGCACTCTTATCTGCTGCTGCATCTGCTGCTGTTCCCAGATACAGGTAATTGTAACCTGCTCCGCTTAAGGTGATAAGTGCTGTCATTTTTCCATCTTTTGCAGTCAGTTTTACTTTGACTACTTTAAACATTGCTGCACCAGTCTCAGCAGTTGCTTCGTAGATACCGTCTGCAATTTTGTTTGTCTCATCTGCCGGAAGATCTGAGGTCTTTTTCAGACTTGCTGATGCGATGGTGATGGTTCTTGCATACCATTTGTCCCGTTTTTCAGAATGGGATGCAACGGTAAGCGGCTGATCAAGTGCTGCTACCGGGATTTCATACTGCATTCCGGTTTTGGTCTGTCCGTCATCGGTCGTATAATCCGCTGTTCCGATGCCCGCGATCCATGCGCTCTTATCTGCAGCAGCTGCCTCTTCCGGAGTTCCCATATACAGGTAGTCATAAGCAACACCGCTTAAGGTGATCTTAGCTTTCATATCACCATCTTTTACGGTCAGCTCCACAGCCACTACTTTGAACATCTGAGCACCCGTCTCGGCGGTTCCGCTGTAAATGCCATTTGGAACTTTAGATGGCTCCGGGGTCGGCGTTGCGGTTGGTGCCGGGATCTCAGTCGGTTCCGGGGTTACGGTCGGTTCCGGGGTTGGTGTAACATCTGGTGTTTTCGTTCCCGGAATCACAAAGTAAAGCTGCTGTTTCGTATACCAGGTTCCGTCTTTCTTTCCAAGAACAATCGGAACGGTTGTGCCGGCTTTGTCAGCATCTACTTCAAACGCAAAGGAAAAACCGTCGTTTGCTTCCTGCATTCCCTGAATAACCGGTGCTTTTGCAAGGTCATCATTATTTCCAAAATACAGTTTATCAAACGATGTGTTGTTTGTTTTCAGGGTAAGAACAAGTTTGTCGCCCTTGTTGATCATGGTTGCCTCAGAGATGAGGAACATTTTGAATGCTTGACCGTTGTCCTTTACAACAGGTGCTTCTACGCTGACTGGTGTCTCGGAAGAATCATCGCCTGGTGTTTCACTCGGGGCCGGGGGCTCGGTCGGTTCCGGGGTTACGGTCGGGATTGCAGCGGTGCTGTGGATCGTAACAGTTTTATCAGCCCATGTTTTTTTCTTGGCTGAGCGAACGGCAACATCCATCTGTTTGTCAAGCTCTTCCACCGGAATTTCAAAACGATATCCGGTCTTTTCTGCACCGGTCTTCGTATCCGTATAGGTTTCGCTTCCTGTCGGAGCAATCCAGCTCTTTTCATCTGCTGCGGCAGCTTCTGCTGCTGTTCCCGTATACAGGTAATCATAGCCGGTTCCACTCAGCAGAATGGATGCTTTCAGTTTTCCATCTTTTACGATGAGTCTGGAAGAAATCACACGGAACATGCTTCCGGTTGCTTCTGCAGAAGTCTCATACTCACCATCTGCCGGTTTTGCTGCTTCCGCTGCTTTTGTTTCTTTCTCCTCGGCTGTATTGGATGCCTCATTTTTGGTTGTTTCTTTTACTTCCGTTTTCGGCTGTTCTGCCGCCGGACTGGTATTCTCTTTTACAGCATCTTTGGTTTCTTCTTTTGCCGGTGTTTCTTTTTTAGCATCCTGGGAAGTCTCATCTGCTGCTTCCGGCTCTTTTTCTGTGGTATCGGCAGTCTCTTCACCGTCTTTTGCAGTGTCCTCTGCAGTATCTTCCGAAGCATCCTCATCTGCAGATGGTGTCTCGGTCTCGTCAGATCCTGCCGGTGTCTGATCCTCTGCAGGCGCAGCCGGTGTTTCCGTCGGCTCTTCTGCCGGAGTCTCTGCAGTGCTTTCACTGCTCTCGGTTTCTGCCGGTGTTGTTTCCGGTTCTGCCGTCTCTGCTGTTTCTTCGCTCTGCAGCGCTTCCTCTGCGGCTGCGCTGCTTTCTGTCTGTGCTGCTTTTTCCTGCGTATCTGCTAATACGCTGGCAGTCGGGCTCATGATCATGGACGCCGACAGCAGCAGTGCCAGAAATTTGCTTGAATTTCCTTTCATAACTTCTCCTTTTCTTCGGATATCCTTCGCGCATCTGCTCCGGATTCCGTCTGACTTTTTCAGGCAGCTGGGCGGTGCCTGTCCCCGTCAATGATGTCTCCCTGCAAGTAATCTTGTTTTTGAGGACACATTTTTTTCTGCGAAAAGACAAACAGACATCTGCTTTTTCTGCAAAAGAGTTTCTCCACCGAAGCTCTTTTTCGGACGCATGGCGACAAAAAAGCAGATGTCCGATTTTGCTTCGTACATCTTTCCATGAATATATGCTTTCATCGGAAGCGATTCACTAACCTTTCCAGCAGGTTTCCTGACTCGCAGATCTTCACGGCAGCCGCGCCTTCTCATGCGTTTCGCACAATGGCATTTCTGCAGCTAACACTCCCTGCTTACAGTGACCGGATCGCTCAGGATTTCCACCTGATTCCCTTTTATCTTCGCGGATTCTTTTTCAAATCCGTTCCGCACTGAAAAGTCCCTTATTTCATTCGTTACTGATTATAGCAAAGCCGTTTTGGAAAGTCAAATGAAAGGCCACGGAAAAAGCGCATAAAATCAGCATTTTTTACATACTTTATGATAACTGTCCGCACCGGAGCCTATTCTATGAAACCAGCTTCTCTGCACCGCCGCATCCTGTTCCCTCTGCTTCTGTGCGGCGGACTTCTTTTCGCCCTGCTGTTCTGGTATTTTTCCCCGTTCTTTTCCCCTGGTGAGAACCGCCGGTTTTCCGCGTATGTGGAGGAACGGTTCCACTCCGAGGTAACCTCTTCTGCCATCACGCTCCACTATACCCTCGCCGATCCGGCTTCCCGCGGAATTGCCCCCGGCACCGCCTCGTTCGGCACGGTTTCCATCCCTTACCGCACCTCGTATGATGCCCTGCTGCAGAGTGTGGAAACAACGCTCACATCCTTTCATCGCAACCGCCTCTCCGCGGAAAATCAGATCACGCTCGATCTTCTGCTCTACGAGCTGGACTGCGAGAAAATGCCGGGCAGCACCAGCCTTCTTGCGGAACCGCTCGGTCCGTCGCTCGGGATTCAGGCACAGCTTCCCATTCTGCTCGCAGAGTACCCGTTCCGCACACAGCAGGATATCGCCGACTACCTCCATCTTCTGCAGGATCTCCCGCGCTATTTCTCCGACCTCATCGCACTCGAACAGGAAAAATCCCGGCAGGGCGTGTTTCAGAATGACCTTGCGGTCGATGGCATTATCCGCCAGTGCAGTGCTTTTCTCGCCGACGCGGATACACCGGAAATCCATCTGCTCCACACCGTTTTTCAGAATAAACTGCAGGCGTCTTCACTGTTTTCTGAGGCGGAAAGGAATCTCTGTCTGCAGACGCATGAAAAACTCCTTACCTCCTGTGTTTTTCCCGCCTACCGCTCTCTTTCCGATGCGCTTTCTTCACTCCGCGGCAAAGGAACGCAGAACGCCGGCGGTCTTTCCCGGCAGGAAGGCGGACTTTCCTACTATGCGTATCTTCTCCGCAGCCGCGTCGGTGTTGACGCTTCACCGGAGGAGCTGACCCGCCTTTTAACACAGCAGCTTGCGGACCAGTGTGCCGAAATGCAGATCATTCTCGATCAGAATCCGTCGCTCTCCCTCTCCGAGCAGGCGCTCGTGCTGCCGTTCTCCACGCCGGAGGAAATGCTTGCCGATCTGCAGAATGCCGTTTCTGAAGATTTTCCCGTTCTTTCGGGTATCGCATACGAAGTAAAGACCGTGGATGACTCCCTCAAGGATTTTTTAAGCCCCGCCTTTTATCTCACACCGCCCGCCGATGTCAATTCGCCCAACTCCATTTACCTGAATCCCGCGGATGAAATGACCGGCATCGAGCTGTATTCCACACTTGCCCACGAGGGCTTTCCCGGCCATCTGTACCAGACCGTCTCGTTCTCGCGCTCCGACCCGCTTCTGATCCGCCATCTCTACGCGCCGTCGGGTTATGTGGAAGGATGGGCAACCTACGTTGAATCATATGCCTGCCGCTACGCCGCACGTAATCTCGATGCAAACACGCAGGCGCTCTGCCGTCTCTGGTATCTGAACCGCTCGGTGCATCTTACCCTCTGCTCGCTGCTGGATCTCGGAATCCACAGCCAGGGATGGCTCCTCTCGGATGCGTCAGCCTTTCTGGCGCAGTTCGGCATCACGGATGCGTCGGCCGCTGCCTCTTTATATCAGTATATTCTCGAGACACCGGCGAACTATCTGAAATACTGTGTCGGATCGCTCTCGTTTTCGCAGCTCCTCTCGGAAGTGCAGGAACAGGAAGGTGACTCATTCTCATTGATCGGTTTCCATGAAAAACTGCTCCGTCTCGGGCCTCTGCCGTTTCCGCTCGTAGAAAAATATCTGTAAACGGTTCGCCCTGCTGAAAAAAAGATCCCACAGACTTTCTTCTATAAATAATAGAAAGTTCTGTGAGATCTTTTTCATTTTCAAAATTCTTTAACCTAAATTGTAAAGAGATGGATCTGTCGGCCGCTGCGGATCAATAACAGAGGCAGAATCAAACAGATCGCTTGTTCTGTCCTCGCCGCCTCCGTAGAGGTTCTGGTACAGACGGTATCCATCCAGGTTTCTTCGTCCCATACGCAGGTAATTGTCTCTTACCTGAACGAAATACTGGGAGGAATCTACGTTGCAGTAGATGTTGAAGCCCTGACTCTTTAAGTAAGCAAACTTCTCATTGTCCATCGTGTAATCGTGCCAGTCGGAAAGATCCTGTCCATGTGCAAAGATGATGATATCGCTTCCGCCGATGAGCGGTGCAACATACGTCAGCCATTTCTCGGTATCCGCCTGGATCGTCTCGATCGGTTTGTCGCCGACACGGATATGGCCCCAGGTATGGCTTGCGAATGTCCAGCCGTCTGCTTTGATCGCATCGGCTACTTTTTTCGCCTCCTCGCACTCTTTATCCCAGTCGAAATCCGGGTGTGCATCAAGCCATGCTACCTGATCATCCGTCAGATCTTCTCTCGTCTTGTAATCACCGTCGGTGCGGTATCCAAGGATTCCATCGTAGCCGGTCAGTGCTACGGTTCCGCGCGCATTGTGGTATACGGCATCCGGATGCGCTTCGATAAACTGATCCATCAGCGGGATGCAGTCGTAAGCACCGGTCACAACAGTTCCGTCATCCTGAATGTATTCGCAGGTCGGTTTTCCGTCGTCGCCGACTACCATCTTGCTGGCAATGCCGCGTCCGTCGTAAGAGTGGTAATAGGAAAGGTCATCCAGAGAAAGAACGAATGCTTTCTTGCCCTCCGGCAGGTAAATGTCCCCTTCCTCGTAATGAACGGTTCCGTCATCATCTACGGTCTTTTTCACGAGATCGTTGATCGAAACCATGACATATCCTCTGTCGTACATCTGCTGGGTGATCGCGTTGAACTCATCCACGGTGGTCATCCACTGGCAGAAGCCTGCGGTCTGTGCGTTGTCCTGATAGAACGCTTTCTGCGGATCGACTACAAGAGAATGATAGAAAATGTGGGTTACTTCGTTGACGTTGACGCGCACACAGGCATCTCTCGTGCTGGTGTACTCTGCTACTTTTGTGATGATATCCGCGTCGGTTGCTGCGCCCTCTACGCTCTGGAGCTTTTCAATGGCTCCATCGTAATCGTATGTCTGCGCAAGTGCATCGGCTTCCGCCATAATCTGTGCTTTCGTTGTCGGCGCTTCAGCACTTCCCGTGCTGTCCGACGACACGGAACCGTCCACCTCTGCTGTTTTCTGATCCTCTTTTTCCTGTGCTTTCTGCTGGATTTTTTCTGTTCCTCCGGCCAAAGCCCAGATTCCAATGCCGAAGATGACAAGCAGAACACATAGAATTCCTGTTTTGATCATCAGCGCACGCTTCCGCTTTCTTCTTCGGAGCTCCTTTTTACTGATGTTTTTTTTCTCACTCATTTTTCCTTCCTCCCAAAACAGCTTTTGCTTTTCTGGCAAATATTACAGTTTTACCGGACTGACAGAAATTCAGCCCGGACTCTGCTCTTTCTATTTTAGCTCAAAATACCGGTTCTGTCGAGTAGGTTTCCGGCAGGTTAAGAGAAATGTAAGAAAACCGGTAACGCTCTTTCTTTTATGCGCGCTGGCCGTGTGCCTCATACATGAGAACGGCGGATGCAATCGCTGCGTTTAACGACTCCACTTTTCCTTCCATCGGAATACGGATCAGGCACTCGGCGGCCTCTGCCATTGCATCGGTCAGGCCGTTTCCCTCATTTCCGATCAGGAATGCCGTTCCTTTTGTGTAATCCTCCTCGCGGTAGGAATGCACGCCGTGCAGATGTGCCGCGTACGTACAGATCTTCCGCGCTTTTAAGCCTTTTACAAATTCGACCGCATCGTCGACGATCAGAAACGGCATACGGTAGATCGAGCCCATCGTCGAGCGGATCGTTTTCGGATTGAAGATATCCGCGGTACCGCGGCTCATGATGATGCCGGTGACTCCTGCGCCCTCTGCGGTGCGGATGATTGTTCCGACATTTCCAGGGTCCTGCAGATCCTCAAGTACCATCAGAAGCGGTGTCTTTCCGTTGTCCATCACCTCCTCTTCGGTGTAATGTGGCATGCGGATCACACTTAAAACACCCTGCGGTGTCTTCGTGTCGCACATGGACTGGAACACGCGGTCGTCCACTACTTCGTATTCTGTCCCGTCGGACGGCATTTCATGCATTTTGCTGCCGCTCTCAGACACATATACTTTTTTCAGCCATTCCCGCGGCGCTTCCTGGAACATTTTCCAGCCCTCCGCCACGAAAACGTCCTGCTCCCGGCGTTCTTTTGCTTTTTTGTTCAGCGCAATAATGTTTTTTACCTGTGCATTGCTGCTGCTTGTAATCATGAATGGTCCCCTCATTTCCTGTTTTTCATCAATTTGGCAAGTTCTTTGTTTTCGCCGATCAGAATCAGCACTTCCTCTGCGCGGAGCAGCGTCTTCGGATTGACCGTGACACGGATGTCTTCCCCGTCCTTGACGGCGATTACGTTGATACTGTATTTCTTCCGCAGATCCAGCTCCTCGAGGTTATGCCCCGTCCACGCTTCCGGCACGGGAAGCTCTACCATGGAGAACGAATCCGACAGCATGAAGAAGTCCTGGAAGCCACCGGAAATCAGGCTTTTTTCCCGAGGCGGATGCCCGTCTCACTCTCCGCCATCATCGACGCGGTCCGCGCCACTTTTTTCAAAATATTGGCATGCATCTGGCTCATGCCCTTTGCGATGTACGAGCGGCACGCCCGCCTCTTTTGCCTGCAGGGTGGCGAGGATGCTCGACCTCCATATTTTCCAGAGATGCCGACGATCACGACATCCATATTGCTGATGCCAAGCGATGCAAAAACACGGCTGTCGGTGATGTCCGCGCGCGCCGCATATGTGACGAG
>ENA-OQET01000086-OQET01000086.1-human-gut-metagenome-genome-assembly--contig:-NODE-86-length-47807-cov-4.596875_pt1 | contig 47807 bp, 42 predicted proteins | sample MGYA00242800_ERZ504645 | MGnify/ENA primary metagenome ERZ504645 (study PRJEB26092, sample SAMD00036308) | human gut metagenome | host: Homo sapiens | study: EMG produced TPA metagenomics assembly of... | reverse complement strand
ATATATTATCTGGAGGCTTTTCTTTCGCTGCGGCACGCTGAACGACCTTGATTATCTCGACTATCGGGATTATCGAAAACGCGAGGGGCGAGCGATGTCGCATATTCGGCGAAGCCTATCGGAGTGAAGCCGAAGGCGTTCGCGAGAAACGGGATCTCTATAACTGCGGTCGTCAGCACGAGAGACGCTACCATCGCGCCGAACAGCGGCATGTTGTGACTGCCGCGAAGGCTCATCTTTATGACCGAGCCGCGCTGCGAGCGCATGTTGAACGAGTGGAATATCTCGCACATCGACATGGTGAGGAATGCCATCGTCATGCCCTGCTCGCACTCGGCGATGTTCATGAACGCCCAGTGACCGGTCTCAAAGCGTTCGCCTATGAAGAACGCCGCGAGGGTCAGTGCGGTGACCAGCAGGCCCTGATAGAGCACATCAAAGCCGAGCCCGCCTGCAAATATTCCGTCCGACGGATCGCGCGGGCGGCGGCGCATGATATCGCTCTCCGCCTTTTCGAGTCCGAGCGCGAGCGCCGGGAAGCAGTCGGTGACGAGGTTTATGAACAGCAGATGCGGCGCTTCGAGAATGGTGAAGCCGAGAAGCGTTGCGGTGAATATCGCGAGCACCTCAGCAAGGTTCGAGCCGAGCAGGAATTGAATAGCCTTTCGGATATTGTCATATATCCGGCGGCCTTCTTCAACGGCGTTGACGATAGTTGCAAAGTTGTCGTCCGTGAGCACCATGTCTGCAACATTCTTTGTGACGTCCGTGCCGGTTATGCCCATGCCTATTCCGATATCCGCGCTCTTTATCGACGGCGCGTCGTTGACGCCGTCGCCCGTCATGGCGGTTATCTTGCCCTTTGAGCGCCAGGCGTTGACTATTCTCGTCTTGTGCTCGGGCTGCACGCGTGCGTATACATATATATTTTCGACTCTGTCCGCGAACTCTTCGTCGCTCATCGCGGAGAGCTCCGCGCCGGTTATTGCCTGTGACGGATCGGTGAGTATGCCGAGCTCCGAGGCTATCGCAACGGCGGTGTCCTTATGGTCGCCGGTTATCATAACGGGGGTTATACCCGCGCCACGGCACTCCTCGATAGCCGCCTTGACCTCCGGGCGAACGGGGTCTATCATGCCGGTAAGGCCGATGAATATCAGGTCATGCTCGAGCGCCTCGGGCGAAAAATCGTCGGGCGCGGAGTCGTATTTTCTCATCGCCGCCGCGAGCACGCGCAGAGCCTTATCCGCCATCCTCTTGTTTTCCGAGGCTATTGTCGCCTTTATCTCGTCTGTCATCGGAACGATTTTTCCGTCAATAAAAGCGTGGGTGCAGAGATCGACGACAACATCGGGAGCACCCTTTGTGTATTGAATAATGCCGTCCGGTGTCTTGTGGACGGTGGACATCATCTTTCTGCCGGAGTCGAACGGAGCTTCGCCGATTCTCGGGCTGTCTGCTTTCAAATCGCCCTTGTGCATCCCGAGGCTTATCGCAAAGTTTACGAGAGCCGCTTCGGTGGGTTCTCCAGTGACTGCTCCATCCGCATCCTCCTCCGCGTCCGAGCAGAGGGACATGGCTCTTGCGAGCAGCTTTTCGTCGCCGTAATGATCGACGACGGTCATCTTATTCTGCGTGAGAGTGCCTGTCTTGTCAGAGCAGATTATCTGCGCGCAGCCGAGCGTCTCAACAGCGGTGAGCTTGCGGATAACCGCATTTTTCTTCGACATGTTCGTAACGCCTATCGACAGCACGATAGTGACCACCGCCGCAAGTCCCTCGGGAACGGCGGCAACGGCGAGGCTGACGGCTACCATAAACACGTCGATAACGCTCTTGAATATCAGCGCGGGATCGCCGCCCGCGAGAGTGGAGCGCTCCATGAACAGCGAGAACGCGAAGATGAAAACGCAGATTCCAAGCACGAGGAAGGTGAGAGTCTTAGAGAGTCCCGCAAGCTTTTTCTGGAGCGGGGTCTGTCCGTCCTCCGCCTTTGTTATGGCGTCGGCTATTTTGCCCATCTCGGTGTTCATGCCCGTGTCGATGACCAACGGCCTTGCCGCGTCCGTAGACAACGGCGCTGCCCATATACGCCATGATTCTTTCTGTCGCCCAGCGGAATATCGCCGCCGTCGCCCGCGCCGAGAACGGAGATAATCTTGCTCACGGGCACGCTCTCGCCCGTCAGCGCAGCCTCCTCTATTTTAAGGCTGGCGCTCTCGAATATGCGGCAGTCTGCGGGAACAGCGTCGCCCGCTTCGAGCACCACAATATCGCCGACGGTCAGATCTTCGCTCTTGACAGTCATTATCCTGCCCTCGCGAATGACCTTTGAGGTCGCCGCGCTCATCTCCTGCAGCGCTTCAATGGCTTTTTCCGCTTTGCTCTCCTGCAAAACGCCGAGCACCGCGTTTATGAGCACGACGGCGAGGATTATCACGGTGTCCGTAGGAAAGGACGGCGAGCCGGAGACCTTGCCCTCGTAGACTGTCGTCACGGCGGATATGACCGCGGCGACGATAAGGATGATTATCATCGGGTCTGCAAGCTGCTCAAAAAACCGCCTGACGAGCGATTTCTGCTTTGCCTGTGCCAATTTGTTTTTGCCGTATTTCTCAAGACGGCGTTCTGCCTCGGACTGCGAAAGTCCGTTTTCCGAGCTTTCCGTCCGCTTAAACACCTCGCGGACGTCTTCAAGATAGTACTTCAATTTTTATGCCTCCCTTTCGGTTAAACAAAAAAGACCTTCGACAGACCATGTCTGCCAAAGGTCTTGCCTCAAACGCATTCAACGCATATGTCTGCTGCCAGCCGGGCTCGGTCGGTTATCGCGACCTGCACGACGGTTGGTGACAGCGAGATGGGCTTTTGCCCATAGCTACTCCCCAATGGATATGCATTTATCATACTCCGCAAAAGAGGAAATGTCAATTAAAAATTTATAAATTTTATCTATTATTCTTTTTATTCGACAAAATTCGCTCTTGACAAAAGCGCAATGTGAATATATAATTAATGCGTATTCTGACAAATGTTTCTGTGGACTCGCATGTTTTTGTAAGCCATTGACCGTTTGATGGTTCACAAAAATGTGCGAGTCCATTGCACAACATATAATATAGAATGCAAATTTTTTCACGGAGGTACCACAATGAAGGGTACAGTCAAATGGTTCAACGCAGAAAAAGGTTTTGGCTTCATCGCTAACGATGAGGGCGGCGACGATGTTTTCGTACATTTCTCCGCTATCGTTGCAGACGGCTACAGAACTCTCACCGAGGGTCAGAAGGTCACCTTCGAGGTCGAGCCGGATCCCAAGGATTCCAGCAAGCTCAGAGCTGTCAACGTTGTCGGCGAATAATTTTCTCCAGAGTTGACGCGGGCGTCCGTTATGCGGACGCCCGTTTTTTATATTTTCCTCTTCAACATATCCTCCGCAATGCTCTTCGCGAGTTCATCCATGTGCGAAAAGTCCATGGCGGATATATATATGCTCTCGAGGTCGTCGTGTATACTCTTTGCGCTCTCGAGTGAGGCTATTGCCTCGCCGATAAACTCGCCGTAGGCTTTTTTGGTGAAGTTCAGCCGCGACATGTGCCGGCGCAGCGCGGTGCGGTCGGTGAAGCGCGATGAATTTATCTTTATCGCGCCGTCAAACTCCGCAGGATGCAGCTTGTTTGAGGTCACGAAGCCGAGCGACAGGTCGGGGATGAGCAGATGCTCGGGCTCGCCGTCCGGTGAAAGGGGAGACGGGCTCGTGATTATGTCATGACCGCCGGAGAGGGCGTATCCGCGAAGCAGTGACAGCAGGGCTGCGGAGCTCGCGATGTTGTCGTCCTCGATGATATATATGCGCTCGCAGAGCTGTCTTACGGTCTCACCGAAGAAAGTTATCCCGTCCGGAGTGACGGCGGATATCATTCTGTGACTCTCTTCGCCGATGCGCCCGGTCGGCTTGCCGAACTCGCGCGACGCGATGCGCGAAGCCGCGCGTTTGATTTTTGCCGTGTCCGTGCAGCCGAGCGTCAGGCGCAGTATATCCTCGCGCAGCAGGGCGCTCGCTTCGAGAAAACGCCTGCATCTGCGGTGGCACGCGGCGTTTTCGTCGGTCAGCGCGATGACCTCATCCGCGCGCGAACGCAGAATATCTTTATTCCAGAACCTGCCAAGGTCAACTGTCTCCTGCGCGGCGCCCGGATATTTCGGCTCGAGCGTGTGCGGAGAAGTGCCGTCGGCTATCCAGCAGTTGAGCGCGGGCGCGTATACGCCGTCGAGCGAAGCGGGATCGGATGAGCAATATATCAGCTCCGTCTCTATCCCCGCGTCTGTCAGGGCGGAGTTTATCCGTTTCATCAGGCTTGATTTGCCCGTGCCCGGACCGCCCTTTATTATATATGTATACCCGCCCGAATGAGTCGGACAAAGCTCGCCGAAAAATGAGTGAAACCCCTCGGGCGAACTGCACCCGAGAAAATAGCTGATGTTACCCATAATACGCCTCCCGAAAAGTCATATTACAGAGTATTCACCGCCCGCTTGTCAGGTTACGGAAAAATATCAGCTTGCCGCTTGCCGTGTGAAACTGCTTGCCGAGGTTGACAAACGAAGCTAAAAAAGGTAAAATATCACAAGTGATTCAGGCGCAGTTGGGCGAGGAGAAATGCCGCCGCCGGAGGCGGAAGAAGGCATTGCTCCGAGGTGAAGAAACAAGGAGCGGAGCGAGCGCACCATCGTCCTCGGCAGCTCCATATCATTCGTTTCCGCCTTTGGCGAAACCTCATTCATTGCGCGCCTTGTCCTCTCCCCAAAAAGGCAAGCCTTTTTGGGACCCCTGTATTATGCGACTATGTTTCTGAGGGAAGCGCCGCGGACGGACAGCAGAAAGCTAATAAGCAGGAAGCAAACTAAAATATAAATATAACCGGGTGTGGCGCAGTTGGTAGCGCGGGTGGTTTGGGAGTGCCGTGGCGGTATCCGGAACAGAGCAAGGCGAAACGCCGCAAAGCCTTGTGACACCTGCATTTGCGGGATTTCCACCGATTGCCGAAAGCGGCACAAAAGCGGCTTTGACCACAGGAATGACCACAGACAGAAAAATCTTTGATTTTCCCCTCCGCCGTGGTATCATGGCAGAAATTGAATATCCGGGTATAGCGAAGTTGGTATCGCGCCTGGTTTGGGACCAGGAGACCGTGCGTTCGAGTCGCACTACTCGGACCAAAATCCCTCTGAAATCGTTGATTTCAGAGGGATTTTCTTATTCTTTGTCTATTGCGGTGCAGGATTTGAGGAAAATTAAGCCTTATTCATGTAATGGATGATGTGTTCGATTATTATGAATATGTGGTTGCAGAAAACCTCGAAATTTGTTATTATAAACTAAAGAATATTCGCAGAAGCGAGGTGCCCCAATGAAATCTATACAAGCATCAACATTAGTGACAAAAGGAGATAGAATTGGTATCTCTGGCTCAGACAATGGTAGGCCTATCAACATAAAAGGCGGTCCCAAAGCCCGGCAAGCTATACAATCTCTTTCAAGCTTTGGTTTAATTAGTTTTTCACGAGATCAATACTTCAAAAGCTCTGCATATTCGATTCATTTCATTAAACCAGTTGCTAAACTGAAGCAATTGTATAATTTAGGCGAAGAGGTCTTGATTCTATGTTGCAATGATAGCCTGACCAATTTCAAAAGCCGCACAAAGGATTTGATTGATTACATGCTTGGTTCCCAGTCGGAATATAGAAATCGACTTGATAAGGTAACTTGTTTTCTTGTTGACGACTGCGATGATATTGAGGAAGTAATTAAACATGATCGTAGCGAAAATCCTGATTCTCGGTTGATTGTACCGTTTTCGTACAAGGAACTGGAGAATGGAGTTACTGCTGAAGCGTTTCAAAATAGAATGCGCACATTTCTGTATGAACGCGACTTGTTTGGAGTTGCTTCTCCGTTGAGAGACGACAATTTGTTTTTCGGCAAGGAACGATTTAATATAATTTCGGAACTGTATGGAAAATACCTTCAAGGAGAGCACGGCGGTCTGTTTGGCTTAAGAAGGATTGGAAAAACATCTATCCTAAACCTCCTTCGAAATCGTGTCGAACAAAACGGTGGTGCTGCAATCTATTTTGATTGTACTAAGTATTATCATTTGAAGTGGAACTCGTTTTTACACCAAATCGTTAACGAAATCCAAGCCAAATATTCAGTTGGCAGTGCTGAAACTCCTGCTGGTTTCCTTCCTGAAGACTTTTCGTTGGATAGTGCTGGAGCGCGTTATACGGAAGCTAAAGCTCCGTTAAGTTTTGAGGCGGATTTGAAATCGCTTTGTCAGGGGCTGAACAATCGTAGGATTCTGCTTATCTTTGACGAAATTGAGCGAATCAGTTTCGGCACATCTCCTTCGCAGCACTGGTGTACGGGAAGTGATGCTTTGTTCTTTTGGGATGCACTGCGATCGATTTCTCAAACTGACAATACCATTTTCTCGTTTCTTATTGCTGGTGTTAATCCCAAGTGCGTCGAAGATAGCAAAATCAACGGACAGCCAAATCCTATTTTCAACGCATTGACTCCCCAATATATCACGCTTTTTGACTATGATGATGTAAAGACTATGGTTTCCACAATTGGTCGCCATCTTGGTTTATCTTTCGAAGAAGAAATATTTACGAAACTTGTCGATGATTATGGTGGACATCCTTTTTTGACTCGCCAGGTCTGCAGTAAAATCAATTGCAGATGTGCTGGGAAATAAGGAAAATCGTCCTTTTAGCGTGTCCAAATATAGCTACGAAAGGCAAGCCCCCGACTACCGGGTTAAGCTGGAAGCAGTAATTGAGCAGATATTAGGAGTTCTTGAAGATTACTATCCGACAGAGTATAATCTATTGAAAATACTTGCTTTGGATGGCAGTGACGCATTTAAGAAGAATTTACCTTTCGGTGATAGTTCTATCGCTCATTTGCTTGGATACTGTCTAATTACAAGAGATCACAATGATTATTATGTAAGAATAAAAACAGTTGCCGCATATTTGAATGAAAAGCACAAATATGAGAAATCACTGGATGATACATCAGAAAAAAGAGCTCGTATTACTATACGCCGTGGAAAAATCGAGGAAAAACTTCGTGGATTAATTCAGGCAAATCTTACGCTTAAATTTGGCAAAAAATGCGAAGGAACACATGATTGAAATCGCAAAAAAAGCGACGGCTGACACAACGCAAGAAGCCAAGCTTCGAAGCAAAGATTTTAAGGGTGCAATGCAAGAACTATACTTTTCGCAGTTGAAGGTGCTGATGCTCAAGGACTGGGGTAGTTATCAAGCGCTGTTTTCTGATAAAGTCAAGTTCGAGCAGTTTTTTGACATTATTAACTCTCATAGAGCCGATGCCCATGCAAAAGCGCTGGATGAAGAGGACGAAGCATTACTAAATTATGCGTTTAAGTATTTTGAAAAGGCGTTAGACGGGATTTGATTTGGACTTTCTCCAACAGAAAGAAAACTCTAATTACGGCATCTTCAGGTGTGTAGAATTATCTGCACACCTGAAGATACTTTTTTACTTGCCCCTTTTCGCTTTCTCCCCGCCTTTCTTCTTACCCTTCTCTGGCTCCAGCGGTGTCAGCTGTTGCTCGTAATACTGCTCCAATGCTTCCCTAATCGGGCGTATTGTATAGCGCAAATTGCCGTTGCGTTTTTCTCCGTTTTGGGTAATGACTGAGGTTGGCTCGGCAGTAATCAGTTGCTTTTCAATCAGGCTGTCCACGTATTTTTTAACGGTGTTTTTGCTCATACCGACAGCGTTGCCAATCGTTTTGTAGCTTGGATGGCACTGAAAGGTTTTTCGGTTTTTACATCGGAGCAGATACGCATAGACAGCAATCTCACCGGTGCTCAGTCCTAAACAAAATATTTCATTCGGCAGAGGAAAATAATCCCGGATCGCATCACGCTTTGGATATCGGGTGAATTTCAAATGCTACCTCCCGTCTTTTCTTCGACCCATGCGCGAAATTTTTCTTTCGGTACGATGAGCCGTGAGCCGATACGCAACGACGGAAATCCTTTCTCGTGCATCAGCTTGTAGCTGCTTGAGATGGAGATACCGAGGAGCTTGGCTATCGTTTCAGCATTAAGGAACAGCGGAAGATCCTCATAAGCGGTGTAAACAGATTCTTTCATTGGGTTTTTCCTCCTGTTAAATTCACACGGTTTTTCGCCGTGTTATGTAGAGGACTGCTGTTTTGCAAAACAAAAAGACCCGCACTCAATCCTGATGCGTAGTTGCATCGGTGATTATGTAAGTGCGAGTCTGAAACTCAAAACAGAAATATGTGTATTCAATTGTCGGTTGCTTTCTTTACTTGCAGTATAACATACCGGAAAAATTTTGTCAAGTTTTTTGCGCCAACAGTGTATATTCCAGTGCTTTTGCGGGAATACTGTTTTCTTTGTTTTCTGCGGTGCAGATTTTAACCGTGCTGTGTCGAACTGAAAATCGCAAGGCCAAACCGCGAAATCGGCTCGGCCTTGTTTCTGCAAATTCAATCCTCTGACGGCTCGTACAACACTTCGGTCATGATTCTCGCCGCGAGCTTAAAGCCGCTGATAAACGCTTCGCGCTCATTCATACCGTGCAGTTCCGCCTCGCAGTCTTTGAGCTTTTCAAAGATCTCTTTCTGCTGAACCGTGAGCGTCGGTATCAAGCTGTCCTGATGCCGAATAACATAGCTCAACACTTCACTGTAAGCGCTTCCGCACTTAAAACTGTGTTCGTGCGGAACTATGTCGCCGTAGTACAGATCTTCAAGCGTTGTCATTTTCATCCCACCTCACATAAGAAGAGGGCGGCACATCATCGGTCATACCCGACACCGTGTCGCCCTCATTTTTCATTTTCTCTGCCGCAATCAGCGTGTGCTTTACAAGCAGCATTTCAAGCCAAGTACGCTCGTTGTATTCCGACGGACGCCCATTTTGGAGGAAGTCTTTCATCACTTCTCCCAGGATACCGTACCTTTCTCCGGCACCTTCTCCGCGGTACAATTCTTCTAAACTCATCTGTGCCATTTCCGCACCTCCTTTGCAGTACACAACAGTATCACACAGGTTTGCGAAAGTCCAGAGAATATATTAAAAACTCTACTAAAGTGCATTTTTCGATTAAGCCGATGGAAGTTCTCATATTTTTATTCAAAAAGGGAGGTTATCTCGTTAGATAGCTACTCATGTGCCAACAACCATCTTATTTTTTACCAAGTATCCGAACCAATGCAGTAGCAATATTTTCAGCTTCTTCTTTTGTGTTATCTTTGCTTAGAGATATTCTTATGGTGCCAGCGGCATACTCTTCTGGAACCCCAATAGCTTTAATTACATGAGAAATCTGAGTGTTAACAGTATCACAAGCAGAACCAGTTGAGATACAGATTCCCATAAGATCCATTCGATGCAAGATAGCTTCTCCATCAGAGGTTTTTAAAAGATAAGCTGATATTTCCCGGGATGTGGTTATCAGCCCCATTCTTAATGAAGTCTAAATCTCCGATACCAGATAATAATACTTGCTCAAGTGAGTAAATGTATTTTTTGTTTTCCTCTATGTGCTTGATATTCATTTTGAGAGCGGTAGCCATACCCACTATTTCAGCGATATTTTCCGTACCTGCTCGCAGACCTCGCTCCTGAGACCCACCATCATTCAATGGCTTAATCTCAGTCCCGTTACGAATGTATAGAAAGCCGACTCCCTTTGGACCATTGAATTTATGAGCCGAAGCAGACAACATATCAATTCCGAGATCTTGCACATTGATTGGAATGTGTCCGACTGCTTGAACTGCGTCGGTATGAAATAGTGCCCCATGTTTGTGTGCAATCGCGACCAACTCCTTTATTGGTTCAATGGTTCCAATCTCGTTATTGGAGAACATGATAGAAACAAGACGGGTATTCTCTGTTATTAACTCTTCAAGAGCATCTGCAGTAATAATGCCAGATCTGTTGGGAGATACGAATGTAACAGGATACCCCATGCTTTCTATTGCCGAACATGTGCGAAGAACAGCATGATGTTCTATAGAAGAGGTAATAGTGGCTCGTTTGTAAGGATCTGAAAAAGCAGATCCCTTTATAGCCCAGTTGTCGCTTTCCGTGCCGCCGGAGGTAAAATAAATTTCCTCCGGTAAGGCGCCTATACATTCTGCAATGGTAGCTCTTGCGTCTGCAATGGCTTTTTTCGGTTTGCGTGCAAATGCATATGGCTGTGAAGCATTCCCGTACTCTTCAAGAAGCCAAGGTATCATCGACTCAAACGCAGCTTTATCCAGTTTTGTTGTTGCCGCATTATCGGCATAGATATATTGCTTCATTAGCTATAACACCTCACTTGAACAGTGTGCAGCCCTCGTTCTTGAATTCCTCAATCTTGGCGAGCAGCTCCTCTTCGGTTACTTCAAGATACTCCGCCAGACATGGCAAGCAATAAAAAGCTGTAGCTTTCTTATCGATTATCTTTTTAGTAAGTCCTATTTCATCCTTTGTCAACGGAGTTTTTCCGCATACATAACATTTTTTTGTTTCCATGTCACTCAGCATCTATGCCGTAAATCTTAAATGGTGGCAAATCCTTTCCGGCATACTCTACATCAAGTAAGCCAAGCTGATATTTAATCGTATCTCTCATCCTGCGAGCACGGTCAAAGCAGTATCTCTTGAATTCTCTCGGTGTTATATCTTCCATGCGCTGAACATTCGGGAAGAGCAGTTTCAGGTATGCCGTAGCAATTCGCTTCACAGCTTCGGTATCACGCGTGTCGGCTCCTTCTGGTACAACAATATATTCGTCCACGATGCTCCTGTAGGTCATATCACTGCGAAGTTCATGCATGATTGAACAGAAGTATTCCGAATTCAACGCCCATCCATTTACCTTCAAATCGTCTTTCATGCGTGGAATATTCCATCCTTTAATGAATCCGTGAAATCTTTCAATCAACGCTGACTCATGAAAAACGAGCGGCAACTCGATGAACATATTCTCATAACCGTCTGCATCCATGATTTCCTTGCGAATGTTGCCGCAAAGTATCATACCGGCATCTGCAGTTCCTTTATAGTCGCCCACGGTAAATGTGCCCTGTTCCAAATAGCCTTTCAAAGCAGCCCGCATCTCATCGGTATCGGTAAAAGAAATTGTCTGCACTTCATCCAGTGTGACGAAATCGCTCCCGGAAATCAATCCCTCTCGGCGCTTTGTCTGGTCATAGAACATTTTGGCGCGGCTCATGACACCACCGCTGGAAAGCCACCCATATCGGCTAACATTTCCAAAAAGATAAGATTTGCCAGTACCCTTTGGAGCAAGCTCGATCAGATTCAGGCGCTTTTCAACAAACGGAAGAAGTCTGGTAAGCATAGTGAGCTTTTCTTCTTCGGTTTCGTATCCGGCGGCATTATAGTCAACAGCTCCAAGGATAACATCAATCCATTCGTCTGTAGTGAATTCTTTGCGGGCCTCTTTGTAGTCCTCAAGGTCAATATCGTAGGGACAGAAATTTTTGAAGGAAGCAAGCTTGATTTTTCCATCTTTAGAATTTTTGGCTTTAGACGATTTTCTTTCGTACTCAAAGGTAAAATCAAAATCGTCTGGCGAGCGATATCCAAGCTCCACCATTCCCCATATATCTCTTCCTTTTACAAGGTCATCTTTGCATGAATCCCACACATCGCTTTCAATGATAGTTTCTTTAAATCCCAAGCCGAAATCTGGCAGAGCAAAAGAAACCTCACCGGTTTTGATGTCAATATTTACAGATACCTTGGCAAGAAATTTTACTGTCTTACCTTCAATAACAATGTCATTTTTTATCGCATTCCAGTCGTCTTTTCTAGGAATATATTTTTTGACAAATCTGGCAAGATCGTCTTTATCAAATTCACCCTCGTCGTCCTCGAACTTTTTCAGCAGCCAATCGCGCATAAAGGCAGGGAGACTCAGTGTGGAGAAGAAGTTGGTTTTCTTCAAATCTTTATAGACAACCATCTCGTCAAAATTATCTCTTAGCTTTTCGGAAAGCTCCATAGTTCTCCTCCTTAGAATTCATCACCAAAATCGAAATCATCTTTAACTGTAGCGGTCTTGCCTCTCACCTTGAAGGAAACACTACCGATCAAATCAGCACCATCAAAGACATCGGCCGTGTACGGCTTCGTCTTTGCCCGCTTAATATCTTTAAGTCCAAAGGTGTAATGTGATCCATCTTCCGATTTACCTTGATAAGGCTTATCCTCGATCGCAAGACTGATGTTGTTCGGTGACTCCACATCTGAAATGTACAAGTTCAGCGTAACACCATCATGTCGATCTGCAGTAATATCGTCAGGATGTATAACTGTAATCTGTACGCTTGCCTGCTTTTTCAGTGTCAGTGTAATTACAGGTACAACAATTTCCTCAAGGCTGGCGCCTCCGTGAACTTCTACATTGGCAGTGCGGCTGCCACGGAATCTGCCATAATCGGAAAGAATGATAAATCCGTTATCCTCAACCTTGTAAGGAACATCGCATCCATCGAAAGCCTTGCAGCATCGTCCAGAGTGTTCACCCTTGGTGTCGGTTTCATACGGCACTTCCTGCTTTTTTATAACAGCCAATCTGGAAGCGCCGTGATCGCTTGCGATAACAAACGATTTGCAGTTATGCATGCCGAGCTCCATCGCAGCAGTATTCAGAGCTTTTTCGATTATCTCAAGCTCTGCCGGAATATGAATCGGGTCCTCGTCATCCGTAAAGAAATAGCCACCCTTATCCTTATGCTTGATGTTGTCGAGCTGTTCTTCTTTGTATTTTTTACCGCCCGTCCATTGTTCATAGAACTGCTTGTTTATCGATGTAATTGTCGGCAAATCGGAGCGGACAATATCTGTATGAATCGACAGACCCTTTTTCTTCGCAAGGGCGGTAATATAAGAAAGGTACTCCACGCCTAATGCGTCGATCCAATACAGGTAAGCACTGTTCTTGTCTGCAATGGCCTTGATCGCATTATCCCTTGTGGGTAGCTGTGCGTATGAAATGCCAGATGCATACTTCTCAACGAGCTTGACAAAATCATCTGAAATGCGATTGGAAACCTTTTGCTGCTTGTAAAAATCAAAGTATTCTGTCAATTCGCTTGCAAGTACAGGGCAGTCAAATATATATTTCTTCAGATATGTATCAAGAGCGGGATATACATAGGATATGGCTTCACTAAAGCCGTTCCGTGCCACCCACTTAACTGCAGTCTTCTTTTCCAGTAGTGTATTATCGGTCAGGCGATAGATGCTCTCTGCCGGGTCAATTTCATTTGCCTTCACAAAGATGGCAACATCTTCTTCTGGGAAATCTTTTAGCAGCTTTTTTCTCTCATCATACAACCGTCTAAAATGCTGGTCTTTATGGGAAAGCTCCGTAATCTTTACCATAAGATTGGTTTTGAAATCCTGAAAACTCAGGGTTTCATCAATCACAAGTTTCAGGTAGGCGTTTTGTATCTGGTTCGCATTTAATTTGAAATACAGGAAAACCAGCCAGTTTCGATACTCAAGGCCGGAAACTGCCAAGCACAAATCGTCAACGATTCTTTCGTCAATACCGTTCTTATCAAATACGGTCTTGATGTCTTTACCGTATTTATTTAGGTCCTTCAGAAGCCGCTGCCACTGTTCTTTCGTACCGAGCCCGATATCAAGTGTAAAGTTCTCAACAAGCAGCTTTACAACAGAATATGCTCCTGAGAGGTTAGATATCGGAAAGAGGGTGTTATCAAGAACCAATGAGGTACTTGCATATACATTTCCGCAAGCGCCGTCTTCCAGTGCTCGTAGCAAATGTTTTACACCTTCATTTGCAACAAGACCAACATCTTCCGGTGTATTCGTAATTGATATGTTCGTGAGAGAATTGGCGGAGATATATGCTCTCTGCTGGTCCACTATCTTGTTATCATCACGGATAATTTTTGTGGCCTGAATAGGAACCCCCCTCAGCAGAAGAATGGCTCTTGCATTTCCAAGGGTGGTATTCTTCAACCTACGTAGTTCCTTCTCTGCAATGGCGGGTCCTCTGAGTGCAAGATATTCACCAAGACCGACGACGACAAACTTGTTGTTTCTATAATCCACATCGGAAGTTCGGAAATAATCCACCAGCTCATCTACGCTAGGAAATTTATCATCCTTGAAGCAGAAATCACTCATTCTTACAATGGAGATATCCACTTGCTTCAATTCTTCCAGTACAGAAGAGTAGTCTTCATCACCAACTACATAGAAAAACGGCAGTCCTTTTGCAGTTGATATGTAGTTTTGCACTTCTCGACAAAGCATATCTTACTCCTCCTTGTTAATAATGATCTTGATGCCAAGGCCCATATCCTTTCTGACAATGTCAGTCAGCCATTTCTTTAGTTCTGCATCATCCATGCTTTCGATGATGTCGACAACCTTATCACTGCCGCCTGCATTATATTCAGCATTCGCCATACTATCAACCTTGCTTCTAATAGAAGGGTTGTCATTCCATTCATAGGCGCTAATCCCGGTACTTTCCAGTGCGTCTCTTACCGCATTCATATCTGAAATTAGGCTTGTGTAATCACCAATAATATGCTTTGCAAAGCACTCATCACGATAATCAGCGGAAGCAATATCATCAAAGAAGTCAGCTTTCTGAAGAAATTCCAAAGCCTCCTTGATATCCGCTTCGCTTTGCGTGCTACTGTTAAGTGTAGCAAACACTTTCTTTGCGGCGATATACTGAGTATCTTTCATGCAGCACAGAATTGGCGTGCGGTGTTTTTCAGACCATACACGAGGATTTTTACTTCCTCCGGTCTTATCGCTCCACAGCTTATAAAGTTGCGATTTCACCTGATTCTTTCTGTAGTCTTCTGCGGCTTTTTTTAACGGTAGCATTGCTTGCTGTGGAGGAGACAGTAAACATCTCAGATGTGATGGAATTCTTGATTTCCTCACATTCTGCCTCAGTAAAACCTTCTAGATAGGGAGCGTATATATCCATAAAGACTGATAGAGGATTATTAAGTATCCCCCGAATATCAGCCATATGATTGGTCATCTCATCAAGGAATGACTTTACATGCTCTGGTAGCATATCCTCGTAGTTTGCAATGCGAAGTAAACTGTAGAAAAACTTATCAAGTGCAGGCTTTTTAGCCTTGACAGACTCGCAGGAGAAACCGATAAACTTCAACGTTTCTCGCCATTCCTTAAATGCAGCATCCTTGGAATGAGCAGTAACATTCAGAAGAATATTGGTAGACTTCACAACTTCATATTCAGTTATGAGTTTTCGGATTTCATCCTCTCCAGTCGACCCAATCCAAAGGGCAGAATACTGAACGCTGAACAGTTTCTTAATATCTGTCATGACGGAATCATCTGCACCGATTTCTTTGGCAACATTCAACAGCTTGCCGCCCTCAAAACGTTCAAGGAATATATGCATACCCTTTTTGCAGTTGTCAAGAGTGAGCAGTGCCTTCAGATTTTGCGCGGATGACGGCCGCTGAATTGCAATCTTACCGATTTCATTGGCCACATCGTGTGCTTCATCGCCTTTACTCTGCACGAGCTTGATATAAAGCTTGACAAGGTCAAATACCCCGGTAGTGTCCACATCTTCCAGGCACCAAACAGGATATGACAGGTCTCTCATTTTTGAAAGAACGAGCGTACCTGCCTGCTGGGGTGAGGAGCATGTGTTGGCGGTAATATTCCATGCGTTTTCCGTGAGCTCATAGAATGCCTTTTCCTCTTCGGTCAAGCTGACAATATAGGTTGATTTAGGACTCTTACCGATATAGTTTCCAATCATCTCAGAAAGCTTGTCTGGCGTCATGGAATCTCTGTGTCCTTCCGCATCCATAGAACGATATGGCTCTGTACTATATTCTTTCAGCAGGAAACCGGTAATGAATGCAGAAAGGTTACAGACGGAAAAGCCAAAAGTGGTTTCCAAGTAATCGTAATTTTCACCAATTGAAATCTTACCGCTACTCTTGAAGGCATCTTCAATCATCTTGTCAACAGATTTCTTTATGATGACGATATGCTCACCTGCAAGAGACTCGTCCTTCCAATATTCCTTCTTGCCCCAGAATTTGCCCAGAATGGACTTTTCACATCCGGCAATCAGACCCTTGATTTCCATTACGCCCATACCGTATTTTGCAACGGGCTTCGGAGTAGTGAGCTTCAACTGAGTTTCTGAAAGGCCCTTTGTAAAGTCTTGTACATGCTTGAATCGATTCAGGACAATCGTTTGCAGAATAGTCTGAACAGCGCCAGCGCCAGTTGCTTTTTCACCGTCCTGATTTGCATAGGTAAAGACGATGAACTGTCCGTCGTGAATACGATCTTTCCAATCACGCTCCAGTACATCTTTTGCCTTTTTTGCATTTTCTTTTGACTGCTGTCCGTTGTTGCCATTGTAATACATTGACATAGCGGAGTAGTCTACATACTGCTCAAAAGCTTCTAATCCCAAAGGTGTGGACAAAGCATCAATAATAGCAATGTTTTTATATGCAGGATCTGCGATGGTTTTCTTTATCAGAGTGCGGAAGCTTTGAGCTTCTTCGTCGGTCTTTGCCAGCGCAAGTACGGCATAAAAATGCCAGCCCACATCTTTGTTCTTCAAGGCATCCATAGCTTTCTTGAAATCTAACATAGTTACAACCGGCAGTTTGCCGCTTTCCAAATCCAGCGCGTAGCGAAGCTTCAGCGCAGGAGGAAGGCTGAGTGCCGTTGCAACAGCAGCACCTTCCGAGACGAGCTTGGCAGTTGTACCTTGCTTTTCACGGATATCCTTCTTGAACGCCTCAATCTTGGCGCTATCACCTGCAAGAACAGCAGCGGAATACACTTTTTTGCCGTCCGCAATCGGATTTTCAATCAAGATACCTTTCTTTACCAGAGCTTTTGCGATGCTCTTGCAGGAGGATTCTAGTTCGCCGGTATCGCCTTCAAAAGCATAGCTGAGATTTTGGTCCGTAGGCTTTAGAATCGGAAGTGCACCGCCTAGTCGCTGGTCAATAGACTGCATAATCAAAATGGTCTGCAGGACGACTTTTTCTTTATCATTTAGTTGTGTCTGCTGAGGGAAGGTGTCCAAAATAAGCTTGATGTCGGAGGACAGGTAATCTTTGCCCTTCTCATAGAAGAAGTCCCAGAGCATATCCACGGTTAGGAAGGGTCGGTCGGAAAGTGGGCTGGTATTCTGGATAAACCACTGGAATGCCTTGACATCCATATCCTTCGGCGTTTTGATAAAGTCAAACATACTACGCTGATTGGACTGGAAAGCAGAGGCAATATTTTTTAGAACGAGCGCCGCAATTGGATGAATAGGTAAAATATCCCGCATCACATTTTCACCGCTAATATTTGCCGCTTTGATAACGGCATTTCGGGCATTCGTCACATAAGAATTCAAATCTCCGGTCATCTGTACCCAGCTCGCTTTTGCGGCGGGCTTTACGCTAAATGCATGACCGATAAGGTCAAAGGCGATGTTGTCAGGCAGGGTGATTTCCACCTTATCAAAGCGTTGCTGCACAACAGACCAAGGATTAGTCTTATCTCCGCTGTCATACTTTTTTGCAAGGGAGGATAGGGGATGCGTAACGATGACGAAGTAGAATGGTTTTTCCTGACAGATGGAAACAATTTTCGAAACTCGCCCAGAGAGGTGCTGTTCTGACGGAAATAGTCACTGAATTCGTCCCAGATAAGAACGAGCTTAATATTATTTTTTATCGATAATATCCACAATCCAGTCACGCAGGGAATCTGCGGAAAGGTCGAGAGCTGTAATGCCCTCTTCTGCGGCAAGACCGAAAATATTATCCATTAGAGAGGAAACATCGTTGCTCTTTTCAGTGTGTTGATAATCTCATCTGCAGAGGACTGAGAAAAGGTGGACATCCACTTCGGCTTTTGAAGTAGAGCGTTCATAAACTGATTGTGAATCGGATCTTCCAGCAAGCAATAACGCTCTCTTTCAGGGAATTTTCACCCTTGTATGAGACCTTGTTCGTATCCAAGGCCTTCTTGATGCTTTCCTGCACCGCAAAGAAAAGCTGTTGTGGTGTGGTAATGCTTCCGGAGGCATAGCGGTATGCCGTCACAATGCCCTGTGCCTTGTGACCGATAAGTTTTTCTAGCAGAACAGGATTCTTTTTCAGCGGCTCAAACTTGTCCCAATATGCTCTAACTTCATTTTCCGGCACCTCCAGTAGCTTTTTGAGTGTATAAGCGCACTGAGATTTACCGGTACCGTAAGCACCGTGAATCCAAATGGAACGATTTGTGTTGCCACTCAGCATTTTTTCCGCCAGAGTGAGTAGGTCAACAAAGGTCTGATGGGGGTAGGTAGTATCCCAAGCCGCGCCGCTGTTGATGGCGGACTCGTCAATGCAAGGAAAATACTTTTCATTAACATCAAAGTATTCGCAGTATTTCAGATTCTGTACCGGCATCTTATAATTCCTCCTTGAACAGGTTCAGCACATCGTTGCTGGTCTTATCCCGTAGGGTGATGGTTTGCAGATCGTTGGTAAATGTTGCATTGATGAATTCCGGGTACGCAGAGGAAAGACCTAAGAGAATAGATTTAAGCTCCTCCTCATCATACAGACCGAAGATACGCACCGGGCTGACACCATCTCGCTCAACATCTTCATCGTAGAGATAAGAAATATGAAATTCTTTGTCAAGGTTGCATTTTTCGGCGAACACATAAAGAGCATAAAGAACAATGCGATTATCTTCAATAATACACTTTGTTCTACAAAGTGTATTAATTTGGCGTCCTTTTTCTTCTACATAGCCGAAATTAAAAACTGTACCTAAAGGAAGTTTGCAGAAACGCTTAAAAGCATTGATAATAGAAGTTGCATCATCTTTCTTTACTCCTTCAGCAATTAACATATCGCTGATATGGCTTCTATCATAATAAATCCCGATGTCCATGTTCGCTATGAACCATTTACATTGGGCATTATAAGCAAAGTTTGCCAATGCTAAACCCCATGTGGTACCACTTTGCCATCCGTAATTAGAAGATGACACTATATCAAAAAGCAAGGTAGTCTCACCTTTTTCGTCTATTAATCCGCATCCACGGAGGAATTTCTTAAACATGGGAATCTGAAGCTTGGGGTTCAGTCCATTATCACTGTTCCAATAATCATTACCAAGGTCAAAAAATTTTTGTACCCATTCTGGCTTTGGCGCATGATTTGCAAACGAATTTAAACTTTCTTTTCTCATGGTTCCTTCTCCTATCGATGGTCTTAATGAATGATATGCGAGGCAACCGTCGTCAATATCATGGCACATCCCGCAATGAATGCAATCTGTTATCTGCACCTTACCATTGACAAATTTGATTCTTCCATTGCGACAATTTGTCTCGCAAACCCTGCAACCTACACAATATGCTGCTTTTTTAAATACTTGCCGAAATTTACGTATTTCTTGAGGATATAATTTCCGAATTTTTGCGTCGAATATTATGAAATATCCATTTTCTTTTTCAATAAATTCATACTGGAAAGGAAGTTCATCTACTGTCTTTATCCATTCTCTCCAGTCGGATTTTGGATCGGTAACTTCTATCTGTATCTTGCCGTTTTTAATTGTTTCCCAGTAATGAATCTTTCCAATTGTTAAATCGCGTCCATTTTTACGTGCATTCCATCCGCCATTTGAAACATATGAAGCTAATGCAATTTCATCTCCCTTATTGCGTCCATTCATCGATTTAATCATATTGATGTAGCCACCAACTTCGTCTGGATAGCATGTATACTGAAGATAGTCTCCGCGTCCTCCACCCATAGGACAGAACAAGCATCCTGCACGAGAATTGCCCTTTTTATAGGCATTATTTATGTTGAGATGATTCAGAAAGATGTACAGCCATATCTCTGCAGATGTCCATTCCAGAATTGGATTGAAACTGTACTGACCTTTCTGCTTCTTCCCAAAATTCTCGTAGTCATATTTGCTTCGCGCCAAGCTTTCGTGTGCTCGAACACCGACAAAGTCCATGCCAATATAGTCATCTTTACAGGTTATTTCCCTCATTTTCAGAGTCTGTGGCGTGCTTTTATGTACGCTACAGCACCAGCGAAGTACTCTGGCAGGCGGACCAAAAAGCTCCCATGAATCTTTGGGTTCAAAATGCGAGCGGGCAATGTAGAATGGAGTGCCGTCTGCTTCACACTGTTTTTTTGTTTCTTCTACTGCCTCATAGGTATCCGGAAACTCCATGCCGGTGTCGCCGAAGATCACAACGAAGCTACCTTTTGGCAGCGCCTTTTTCACAAGGTCCAACAGTACTGCGCTGTCTTTACCTCCGGAGAAAGCCACATGAAAAATATCCAGTTTGTCCTTAAACTTTTCATACTCCTTAACAATTTTCTTAACGGTTGGGAAATCCTCTATAACAGTAAGTAGATCCTCGTTTGCGGCACACATGGCTTCTATGTCCATCTGCTCAAGCTTAGCACCATCAGCCTTGCCAAAGGGAATCGAACCGTTTTCATCTCTAACTGGCTGAAGTTCCGGCGCAGTATAAAGGTCACCGCCTTTTGTCTTGGCTATCTGTACACCTCTGTACCAGTAAGTATTAGACTCTGCCCACATATAGGGCACATCGTTCTGTTTGTTGTAATCCCAGTATTTATCAAAACCAAGGATGTCCAGTTCCGCAGCGTAAACAGGTCTTGGCTCCTTGGAAAAATTCGTAGGAGTGGAATTCAGTATGATTCCCCCTGTTTCCGAATCAAAAGTATAGGAATACATACAATCACCTCTCTTTCCGTAATTCCGACGCTCGCTGTGCGATTTCGCCCAGCTTGGCGTATTTGCTCTTGGCCATATAGCCCGTGTTGAACAAGTATTGTCCGATAACCTCCGATGACAGTTCTACATCGGTCCTCGCAAGGGCAATGGCGAGCATTTCGTTGTATTTCTTATTAAAATCCTTCTCTGCGATAATTCCAGCATTTTTGTCGTTGAAATGAATCACATGAAGGCTGTATTTTCTACTGTACTTATAGCAGAAGCTTTCCAGCAGATAATGGTTCCAGTTCTGCCCGCAAAGCGGGAACATAGCAAAGGTGGTCACATCCCGAATTGCACGGAAGTTATCAGTAATAAATCCAGCCAGCACTGTGTCAATCTCATCTATAGAGAAATTTACAAGCCGATTGGCCACAAAATGGTTTTTGTCTACCCGCACCATATCGTCATAAAGCGCTTGAAATGCATATTGACGGTTTATACCTCCGGTCAATTCCACCACCTTATCTGCCACCTCATCAAAGGTGCATTCGTCTTTGTCTTTTATGTACTGCTTCAGCAGCATTACGGCATCCAACTCAGATTTTTCCTTTGTAAGAATTTTCCCGTTCAGATGATATTTGCCGGACAGCACTTTTTTATATATTGCATTATATATTGCGGTCTGCGTAAGCTCGTAGTTTTCTTCTTCAATACTGCCCAGAGGAACGTCGCAAAGTGAAGCAAAACCGTTCTCCTCACAGATCTCGTCCACAAAGTCGAGAATATCTTCTTCCTCGTCTTTTGTGATACGGAAACGGTCGATAAACAAATATTCTCCCTCGGAGGACAATACAAAAAGGTCATTTCCCGATATTACACGCAAGATATTTCCTATCGGTATGTACGGCAGACGATCACTCAGTCTGTGTACGCTTTCCACCGGATGCGCTCCCCAAATTCGCTTTAACTCATCGGTGACGGCATCCTTTTCGGAACATCTGCTACCTTTGACCATGAACTTCTTGGAGAAGGAACACCCTGAGATATTGTACTGAAGATACTCCTTGAGCATATCGGGGGATGTAATAACATGGGACTCCATCCATTCCTGCTTGTTTTCAAACAGGCTTTCATAATAAATAACAACTGCACCAGATGATAAAATATTGTCAACGATGCGCTGAAGCTCCTGTAGCATATCGTCATTTTTGCAGTAAACCTTGTCGTCGATAACGGTGCCGGAAGACAGGATAGAAGTTTTCAAAGCTTCATCTTCTTCTGGGAGTGTGATTCCCATCTCATCCGCAAACTGACGGAAGCGCATGAGTTCCCTTATGGAATCATACTTGAATCCGTACTCATAGTGCTGTTTCAGCACGGCGACTATTTCACTGTTTGCTTCTACCGGAGCAGTGATTTGATTGTCATGTCTTTTTCCGAGAGATGCAGCAGCTTTTTCTGGAATATCAGCACCTATGAATTCCAGTAGCTTGTTAATAGCAGCGCTGAAACGATTATGCTGGTTATCATTATAGCTAATGAAATCAGAATCACTATATAATTCGGATGCTGTTGCGATAATCTTTTCTTTATCTTCATTGAATAACGAGTAGGATAAATACCCATTGTCAATGGCATAACGCTCCGCACTTCTGATTGAGGAAACATAAGAGACGCAAGTTTTGTCTGCAAGCTTGGCAGTATTCTGTAAATAGGCAAGAAATTCGGCCTCGCAAGCAGCCGAGGTAGGGGCATTTACCAACATCGAATGTTTAGATGCTGTCGTCCCGGCTTCCTGTTCCGTCAAAGTGGCAAAAGTGCTCATCGACTTTGCAGAGGGTTCAATCACAAGCATATCTGAATCAGTCGCTTGATCTGCCTTTTTTGAAAGCTGTGAGCAATATTGCATATAAGTTTGAAAATCATCGTTTATATTTTTGATGAGTTTTCTGTTCTTAATTTGGAAGATTTTATTCTTTCCAGCAGCCTCATAAATAGTTGTCAACATTGCCGTATCTGTAATATCAAATATCGAGCCTGATATCAACTTAAAGACAACAGCGAAATGTTCCATCTTCAGGATATTTTTCTCTATCCACTTGCATCTCTGGGCGGGAAGAACAGATGCAGCCCACACCAAAAAAGCTTCTTTGTTATTTTGCTTGGCTGCAACCATTCTTTTCGCCTCCTCAAGTATGTCAAAATATCTTTCTGTATCTGTGCGGTAGAGTTCTACCACTTCCTTAAATAGTCTCGTTGCTGGGACATAAACATTTTCGCCTTTGTACGCAGAATCCATACTCTGCATCTGATAAGAGATACCATTCTCGTTTCTATAAACTTCATCAATCACTTTTCCGCGATTGATAGCCATGTTGCGTAATTGTTCCGAAACACGTTTGATAATTTGTATCCTTGGCCGACACTTTTGCTGAGTCTCAAGATATCCATCAAGTAGGATTGCGGCTTCATATATATCCCACTTCGGTTGTTTTTTACCAGTATTCATTTCATTCTTCAACACATGATTATCCATATCATCTTTCCTAAGAGTATTGATGAATCTATTCTTGGCTAATACTATTTTTCGAACATGGAATATCTCATCAAAGTTAAAACCAAATTTCACAGGGCATCATGTTTCGCTTTCGATAATAGAGAATAAGTTCCTGATGTTTTACGTTAAATGCGAATAATAGCTGATATGCTTGATAAAACCTCATATCATCCAGATCGGCACAATCAGATTGTCTCTATCAAACGCTCCGAACTGCTCCGCCATGCAGAGGACAGCGCCGGTGCCGAGCTGGAGGGGACTCCTATCCATCACGCTAAAAACACGGGTCAGACGCTTATCGGGTGTAGCGGTCTTTTTGATCTCCAATGGACAGAGCTTCCCATCGCCTTCCAGAATGACGTCGATCTCTTTAGCATCTCGGTCGCGGTAGAAGTAGAGATACGGTTCCAATCCCGCATTCTGATAGCTTTTCATGATTTCCGACACGGTGAAGTTTTCCAGCAGTGCGCCACTCATGGCGCCGCTTTCGGCCACCTCCGGAGAGGACCATCGGGTCAGATAACAAACCAAACCGGTATCATAGAAATACACTTTCGGCGTCTTGATGGTACGTTTGAGGACGTTATTGGAATAGGGGTGTAGCAGGAAGATGATCCCCAACGTTTCCAAAATGTTGACCCAGTTCTTCGCCGTAGGCATATCAATATCCGCATCATCGGCCAGTGCTTTGTAGTTTAGAAGTTGCGAGCAGCGGGCAGCAACAGCTGTGACGAAACGATTGAATTTCAGCGCATCCACACTGCCGGAAAGTTCCCGGACATCCCGCTCCACATAAGTGGAAAGATAAGACGAATAGAAAATATTTCGGTCAGGCGACTGTCCGCTGATGAGCCCCGGCATGGAGCCAAGCCACAGGCGGGCGAACAGCTCCGGCGTGGTTACGGGCTGAAATTGATCGCGCTCTGCTAGCAATCGATCCATATCTGTCGTAAAGGGCACGCAGGGAGCGCCGATGATTTCCCGCTGCGACATGGGGGACATGTGCAGAAGTGCCACACGGCCTGCTAAGGATTCTTGCACACCTCGCATGAGGCGGAAAATCTGCGAGCCGGTCATCCAGAAATCGCCGGGATTGTGATATTCATCGATATGGATTTTGATATAGGTAAACAGCTCCGGAGCATATTGCACCTCATCGATAAGTACCGGCGGCTTATGAAGCTGTAAAAACAATGCCGGGTCATTTTTGGCCATGTCGCGTACCGTCAGATCATCAAGGGCCACATATTCACGGCCGATGTTTTCTTTCTGAGCCAGAGAGCGCAGCATGGTTGTTTTGCCTGCCTGCCGCGGACCGGTCAAGAGAATAGCTGAGTAAGACTGGCTCAGTTTTAAGATTTGTTCTTCTATATGTCGGCTGATATATTTCATTTGTATCACCTATCCATATAATTCGGCTAATTTTAACTACGCTATTATTATAGCCGAAATTGAGAAGTCTGTCAACAAATTTTCGGCAGATTTTATTGTTTTTGAAAATCTGCCGAAAAAGCCAAGTGGCATTTTGTCCGTCGCCCTTTTTCTTTGTCTACTGCGGTGCAAATTTTTACTTGAACAAACTGTTGTTCAGAGTTATAACAACCGCACAAAAGCAATCGCCTCTCGCGTGATAACGAGAGGCGTGTATTGCGTATTATTCTGCAGAAATCCCTGTTGACCACATAACAGACCACCTACCGTTTCGGAGCATTCGGAAACAGTGGACTGGGGAGCGCCGAAGAGCGCGGTTTTCCGAGCGGAAAGGGGCGGAAAAAACTATTTTTAGCGGAAATTGCCTTCATAGGTCCGTTTGGGACCATCAGGCCGCAGGTTCGAACCCTGTCACTCGGACCAGCAGGGGCTGACAATTCTGTCAGCCCCTGCTTTTTGCTTGTTCTGCTACATCACCGACAGTATCCTGCGCTTTATTGCCAAAATCTAATCTCTGTTGTATAATTACTGTACTGCCCGGGCGGAGGTGAAATATATGTCAAGGCATTTGAAAAATTATGTGGCTACGCGAGCGGCGACAAGACTTGTTATGGATGCGGCGCAAAGCGAAAAAGCCAAGGCCGGGCGTGTGACGATGCCGAAAGTCTTTTTTGTTATCGGGATTGTCGGTTTTGTTTTTTTGGCGACGGCTACATTCCTTTGCGGCAGGATTCCCCATATGATTGGCATTGCTGCCGGCTTTGCTATACTCGCATTGCCTGATTTGGCGCTCATTATTGCATATTTCAATCAGCGCATATATTATACAGACGAAATGTTTGTCCATAAAAACTTCTGGGGCATTAAGCGACTGTACAGATATGAGGATATCACCGGTATACGCATAGACGGAGATGTCAACTTGTTTTTGGGAAAGCGGAAAGTCCGCATTTATGACAGGGCAGTCGGAAAGAAAGAATTTGTCCGCTATGCGGGAGAGGGATACCATCGCGTATATGATAAAGGTATCCCGCTGGTGCCGAGAAAAAAGAACGATATATTCAACGGCAACATAAAAAATCCCGGTGAAGCCATAGCCGTCGGCATCATACTCATTGGCGGTATGGCACTGATCTACTGGATTTTTTTGTATGGCATGTGGGCATTGACCGCAAAAACGCAAGATGAACTTACAGTCTCTACGGTCGCTTTTAATCACTGCGAAATACAGGACGACGCAATTCGGCTGTATGGCGACGGTGAGAAGTGCTATATAATACCGGAATACAAAAGGATAATGCCGGATGCTGACGAGTTTCTCGATGAATATCAAAACGGAGGCACGCTGATACTCGGATATGCCAAAGTCTATGCTAATGAAGACGTATATGTATATACTGCCGAGAGCAATGACGGCAGAACGTTTGTTACATTCGAGAAATCAGACGCGCTGCAGAAGGAAAGGTTCATACAACGGTGGAAAGCAATACCTAAGCCGATTACGACTTTAATGATTTTCCCTCCTATAGTAATGCTCCTGTTTGTGGCGGCAGGATTCTATGTCGGTCGGCATGTTGAAAAGTTCAGCCCAAAGACGGTGCATATCTTTTACCAAAACAGCAATATTAATTGGCCAAACTCAAAGAAAAAGCCAAGCGCGAAAAAGAGGAAAAAACGAAAATAACTTCATAGGTTCTCCACACATCACGAACAAAACTCCAATAACAAACCCCGCTGTGCCGAAAAATGCATAGCGGGGTATATATTTTTTTATATTGTGGATTTATCTGAACGGACACGCTGTGAGCTTCACCCAACCCACTTCGCAACCGCATCCGCCGTCAGATTTATCTGACGGGCGTTGTCTATCGTTGGGGTGCCGTCGCCGTCCTGATTGCCGTAAACGCCGAAATATGCGTGGCATCCGCCGTCGATTATATATTCGGTAAGCTCGGGGAGGTTGCTGCGGTACTGCTCATATTTTTCGCGGTTGAGCACTCCGTCATTGCTGCCGTAAATTGACAGCGTCCTTATATTTTCGTTTGAGAGGTCGGCGGTCGAATATGCGGCGAGGAGCAGCAGACCTTTAAAATCGCTCGGATGTTTTTCGAGATACGCCGCCGCCATCGAGCCGCCGAGGGAGTGACCTCCTATGTACCAGTCGGTGATTTCGGGGAACATCTCCCGTATGCCGTCTGCGGCGTTGACATCGAATACCGCGAGGTTAAACGGCATCCTGACGAGCACGCAAAGTATGCCCTTTTGGGCGAGCGACTCCATGAGCGGCAGATATGCAGTGTATTCGACCTTGCCGCCGGGATAGAATATCAGTCCCTTTGTCGCATTTTCACTCTTGCAGACTATATTACCATTGTCGAGTTTGATTGTCTCGGTCAGGGAACTGCCGTCCTGAAGCCCGAATGATTCACCTGCGGGCGTTATCGCGTGATAGTAGTCGCCGAGATAGACGGCGCACGCGCCGAAAAGCAGCGCAATGACCGCGACTATCGAAACGATGCATATTATTATCTTCCGCTTTTTGCAGCCTGCCTTTGCCATGATAATACCTCACTGTTTCTATATGATTAATAAATCGGGAACATTTTGCGCAGCCAGTATTTCATCATTAGCTAAGGACCCTTCAATCAGCTCCCAGTGGTTGCTTACATTGTCGCAATGGTATAAAAGTTTAGAGTATTCATTGTTTCGCTTTGCTGTAGCCTTGACAACACTATATCCATATCTTGGTAAAAGCTGGCTTGCAGAGACGAACGAATTTCTCATCGCTTGCGAAATTTCACAAATTGGAATAAAATCATCAAAACGACTACTGCGGCAAATACAATAACAGCAAAAAATGCAACAATTGTTTTTGTTATCTGAGTATTGTTTACATCATAAAGGATTGTTTGATTCCCTTGACTATCCTCAGTTATAAGTTGCGAATAAGATAATGCCAAAAAGTTAAATATTCCCATGTCGTTTTTGACATAATAAGAAGCCTGTCCAATATTTACAGATTTCCTTTTTGCTATTTGATTCCATAGGGAATTGTTTTTCACACTGCTATCATCAGTTTTAACCATATTAATTAACTGCCCGTTTTGCGAAAATTCAATAATTATGGAACCTCTGACCAACATTAGCAGAATATTGCCATCATTCCATTGAACATAAAATGAACCGACATTATCAAATTCGAATAATGTCAACACATTATTTGAATTTGATATAGCAATCTTATTTTCTTTAAAGCCCAAAAGTATTATGCCGTCTTTAGAAACATCAAAAGAAACAATAGGCAATTCGATGCTGTCTAAGGATTTCAAATCAGAAGATTTCCTTAAATTAATATTTTGCCATATTTGGTCAACTTCATTCTCTGATAAGTCCGTCGTTTCGAATTCATAATTTGTCGTTGCATACACATTTAGTCCTCCGAACAGTAGAAATAGAGATATGACACACACTGTAACAAAACATTTTCGCATAAATTACACCTACCATTCCATCATCTTGACATAAATATTTTTAGATAAGAAATAGATTCTCTTTCACTCATGATAAATACCTTCCTAAATTAATAATATCACATTTGGTGTACAATAAACTGTATTTAGCTTTGTTTGAGTAATAGACGTTTAAATTTAGTTTAGCACATTTAAAAAAGTATAGCAATGTTTTTATTATCTGTTGCAGTTTTTTCCGTCCTCGGTTATGATATTAGCGTAAAGGAGTGCTGTTATGTTTTCGGAAAAATTTATCTGTGCATGCTATGATTATACAACCTATACATCCCATATTCCCGCGCCATATTTCAGAAAGGCTTTTGAGATAGACGGCGAAGTCAAAAAGAGTGTTATTACGCTGACGGGACTCGGATTTTATGAACTCTATGTCAACGGACAGAGGCTGACAAAAGGCATTTTAGCTCCGTATATCTCGAATCCCGATGATCTTGTCTATTACGACGAATATGACATAACCGAGTGCCTCGTGCCGGGCAAAAATGTTCTCGGCATCATGCTCGGCAACGGAATGCAGAACGCGCCGGGCGGTCAGATCTGGGACTTTGATATCGCCGCCTTCAGGGGCGCGCCGCGCACGGCTTTCTGCGTCTCGACGGAATATATTGACGGCGGAATTGATATTTTCGAGGCTGACAGTTCAGTCAAAACTGCGCCCTCCCCGGTCATTTTCGATGACCTGCGCTGCGGCTGCTACTACGACGCGCGCCTTGAAATTCCCGGCTGGTCAGAGCCGGACTTTGACGACAGCGCGTGGAAAAACGCCCTGCCTGCGGAGACTCCGCGCGGCGAAAAGCGCCTGTGCGAGGCGGAGCCGATAGCGCCCGTGTGCGAGATAAAGCCGGTTCTGATAAGAAAATGCAGGCTCAAGGAATACATAACCCGCGGCGACGTTGTCAAAGAGGCGAAGAAAATCGCGAGCGACGAGCGTGACGGATTTTTATACGACTTCGGCGTGAACTCGGCGGGCACGGTAAAGCTCAGGATAAGCGGCGAGCGCGGGCGGCAAATCGATCTGCAGTTCGGCGAATATTTTGCGCCCGACGGCGAGCCGGACACGAGCAACATCTGCTTTTGTCCCGCCGGATATTCCCAGCGCGATGTGTACATACTTAAAGGCGAGGGCGAAGAGACTTTTGAGCCTGTGTTCACCTATCACGGCTTCAGATACTGCGTGGTGCTCGGCATAACCGAGCAGGAGGCGACTGCCGATCTTTTGACTTTTGTTGTGCAGAACTCGGCTCTGCGCGAGATCGCCTCGTTCGTCTGCTCCGACGGGATGACGAACAAATTGCAGGCGATGACGAGAAACTCCGATCTCTCGAATTTCTATTATTTCCCGACAGACTGCCCGCACCGCGAGAAAAACGGCTGGACGGGCGACGCCGCTCTCTCCGCCGAGCACATATTGATGAATCTCAATGCAGTCAACAGCTACCGCGAGTGGCTGCGCAATATCCGCGCCGCTCAGCGTGCGGACGGTGCGCTGCCCGGCATAGTGCCGACGGGCGGCTGGGGCTTCGAATGGGGCAACGGCCCCGCATGGGACGCTGCGCTGACGTATATTCCGTATTTCTGTTATGTCCTGCGCGGCGACAGAAAGATAATCGAAGAGAACGCGACGGCGATATTCCGCTATTGCGAGTATCTCTCGCGCCGCCGCGACGAGCGCGGGCTTGTAGCGATTGGGCTCGGAGACTGGTGCCCGGTGACGAGGGTCAAATCGCCGCTCGAATTTACGGACAGCGTGACATGCATGAGTATTCTCAAGAAAGCCGCCTATATTTTCTCGCAGCTCGGACTTTCGCTCGAACGCGAGTTCTGCGAAAAGCTATATAATGAGATAAGAGACGCGGTCAGACGGCATCTGATAGACTTCGGCACTATGACTGCGATAGGCTCCTGCCAGACCTCGCAGGCGATGGCGATATATTACGATGTGTTCAATCCCGGCGAAAAGCCCGAGGCGTTCAAACGCCTTCTTGAGATAATCAAACGGCGCGATGACCATGTAGATGCGGGCATACTCGGCATGCGCGTGCTGTTCAGGGCGCTCTCCGATTTCGGCGAAGCCGACCTGGCTTTTAAAATGATAACCCGCCCGGACTATCCGTCCTACGGCAACTTCATTGAACGCGGGCTCACTGCTTTGCCCGAGGATTTTCTGCGCGAGGAGGACAGACCCAATTCGCTCAATCATCATATGTTCGGCGATATTTCCGCGTGGTTCATTGAATATATCGGCGGCATCCGCGTCAATCCTTTCCTTGCTGATCCGTCGGAGGTTGAGATATCGCCCGTATTTATTGAAAAGCTCGACAGTGCCGAGGCTTCGTATGAGACTGTCGGCGGCAAGGTGAGTGTCAAGTGGCGCAGAACGCTCGAGGGCATAGCACTCGATATCTCCGCGGACAGCGGAGTTCACGGCCGCATAAGACTGCCCGACGGCTACTCGTTCGCAGACGAGCGCGGCAGCCTCGAAGAGCTTCACAGCGGGAATTTTGAAATAATCAGAGAGTGAAAACAGGAGGAAAAATGAAAGAGAAAATACTTTTCGTCAATTCGTGCGTGCGCGGTGAGAACGAATCGCGCACTCTCGCGCTCGCCAAAACCGCACTCAGCCGCCTTGACGGCGATATTGAAGAGATACGCCTTGCCGATGCGAATTTGAAGCCGCTCGACGCGGCGGGACTCGCGAAGCGCGCCGAAAGCGCGGAAAAAAACGACTTTTCCGACCCGGTCTATGACTGCGCGAAGCAGTTCGCCGCCTGCGATACCGTCGTTATCGCCGCGCCGTTCTGGGACTACAGTTTCCCGGCGTTTCTAAAAATTTATATTGAATCCCTGTGCGTCGGCGGGCTGACTTTTCTCTACGGCAGCGACGGCGTCCCGATAAGCTATTGCAGGGCGAAGAGGCTGATTTATATCACCACTTCGGGCGGATATATCGGCGGCACGGACTTCGGCTTTGAATATATCAAGACGGTCACGAAGTCGTTCTTCGGTATTGAGAACTTCAGCTTTTTCAGTGCCGAGGGGCTCGATATCCTCGGCAATGATCCGGCTGCGATACTGAAAGCGGCGCAGGAGAAGATAGAGCGCGAGCTCTGATACAACTCAAAATTCCAAGCCCCCGGTGTTTTTCTTCGCCGGGGGTTGCTCTTTTATGAATAGCTGTTTTATTTTTGAACAAAAATCAATATATGAAAAATATTTTTCATAGAGACTGCATAATTCTCAAAAGCGATTAAAAATAATTTATTTTGCAGTAGAATTATTTTGAAATACATTTGGCATATATTTATGTCAGACCGATACTTATAACGAAGCGAAAAGGGGATCGCAATGAAGAGGGTAACGGCAGTTTTATTGGTCCTGTTGACGGCGCTCGCGGTTTTTGCCGCCTGCTCCAAAAACTCAGTCCACACGGTGACATTTGACAGCTCGGGCGGAACGCAGATAAAGACCCAGCATATCCGCGACGGCGAGAGCGCCAAAAAGCCGTGGGATCCGCACAAAGAGGGTTTCACTTTCATCGAGTGGCAGTATAACGGCGCGGCGTTTGATTTCAACACCGCGATAACGGGGGATATCACCCTTGTCGCGTCCTACAGCATCGACGAGGGCACGGATATAGTCCTGCTCGTGCTCTGCTACGGCGACGGCAGGGAGAACGAAATAATCGAGATAAAGCGCGGCGAAGCGGCGTTTGCGCCGCCGACTCCCGAGCGCGAGGGATATAAATTCGAGGGCTGGTTCAACGGCGACACCGAGTTCGATTTCTCAACGCCCATAAACGACGATTTGAACCTCACCGCGAAATGGAAAGCGACGGGAAAAACCGAGAGCGGGTCCGAAAATCAGCCCGCGGCGGCGGAGGAATCCGCGCAGAAATATTCCAATACCGCGGCGAAATATTCCGGCAGATGGTATCTCGACGGCTATTCCGATATATTTGTCGATGTGTCGAACTCGGCGAGCGGAATGAATCTGCGCTCGTATAATTTCTCTCTGCCCTCGTCTTCGGGGAGCGTCGCGGCGTATACTCTCTATCCCTCAAAGTTGCTTTCGTCCTCGGGCGGCAGCTGGGGCAACTCAATTTCCGTGCCGTTCGCCTCGTGGGAGAGCTCGCTGAGCGCAAATAAAATAATTCTCGGCAGCAGCTGCTTCTATATCAATAATAAGAAATTCGTGAAATCTCCCGGTACGAAGGACAGATACACCGGCACCTGCTACAGAGAGGCGCGCGGAGTGTGGTATCTGTTCAACAATCCCGACTCCACGATTGAAATATACACCGCGCAGAAGGGCGGCGACGAGACGGGCGACCGCTTCGGCATAAAGGCGACGAATTTCGACATCGCAACTCTCAGCACCTATACGAAGTCATCGACCGGCGGCGGATATGCGGACAGAAAGAGCGACTGGGACAGCTACGGAATATCCGTCAGCAACGGCGTTCTGACGATAAAGAACAAGAACGGCACAAGGACATTTTACAGCAAGAAAAAATACCAGAGCGTGACGGGCGTCAGGCTCAGCGCGACGGAGGCTAAACTCAGAGTCGGTCAGACGAAAGTGCTCACCGCTACTGTTATCCCCGCCGACGCATATGACAAGGACTACACCTGGTCGAGCGACGATCCGTCGATAGCGGAGGTCGCGGGCGGCATAGTCGTGGCGAAAAAAGAGGGCACGACAAATATCAGAGTTACCACAAAGGACGGCAACCGCGTGGCGGTCTGCAAGGTGACGGTATACATCGACCATGTCACGGGCGTTACCCTGAACTCGTCCTCGCTCAGCCTGACGGTCGGCGATTCGAGGCAGCTCCGGGCGACCGTCGCTCCGCGCAATGCGGCGAATCAGAAAGTCACATGGTCGAGCAGCAATAGCAATATAGCGTCTGTCTCAAGCTCCGGGCGCGTCACGGCAAAAGCGAAGGGTACTGCCGTGATAACCGTAAAGACCGAGGACGGAAACAAGACCGCTTCATGCACAGTAACCGTCAAGAATCCGACCCTCGCAGCCGTTGCGGCGGCGCAGGTGTCGAACAACGGTACCGCCGCGCCGCAGATACACGCGTCAGCGCTCGTCTCCGGCGGAACGGGGAAATATACTTCTTATAAAATAAAGATATTTTTAAACGGCGCGCTCGTGGCGGAAAAATCGGAAAAAAGTATGTCATATACCCCGAAGGTCAGCGGAATGTACACCGTGGAAGTCACTGTTACAGACTCCGACGGGGAAACGGCGAGCGGAAAGATGCTCATAAATGTGTCCGTAGTCGAGCCGACCGAGAAGCCCACGGAGAAGCCGACCGAGAGGCAGACGGAAAAGCCTACGGAGAAACCGACAGAAAAGCCAACGGAAAAGCCAACGGAAAAACCGTCCGACGAGCCGATAAATCCGATCCCGTCGGAGCCGGCAGATCCCGTGACCGAGCCGGCAACGGAGGCACCGCTCGCTCCCGAGCCCGCACTGGACTGAATATAAAGCGCAAAAAAAGACTGTCGCAGATTTATTCTGCGGCAGTCTTTCGCTGTTTAAAGTTGCTGTAATAAGGTGAATTTAAAGATAAATGGCTGTTGATTTATGCTGGTACTGCCGCCATTTATGCCTGGTAAGTCCCCATAAAGCTGTTGACATCGCTCTCGCATGAGCGCATGGCGAGTATCGTCTGTCCGAAGAGCTTTTCAAGCTCCCAGCCGAGTCTCTCCGCGCCCGTGCGGATAACATCGCGCGAGCAGCCCGCGGCGAACTTTTTATCTTTGAACTTCTTCTTGAGGCTCGAGACCTCCATGTCCATCACGCTCTTGGACGGGCGCATCAGCGCCGCCGACCAGATGAGCCCTGTCAGCTCGTCTGCCGCGAAGAGCACCTTTTCCATCTCGTGAACTGGCTCGATATCTACGCAGATGCCGTAGCCGTGGGAGCAAATTGAATATATCATGTCGTCGCCGACTCCGCCCGCCTTGAGCAGCTCGGGAGCCTTCTTGCAGTGCTCCTCCGGATAGAGCTCGAAGTCGATGTCGTGCAGCAGACCGACTATGCCCCAATATTCCTCCTCGTCCGCATAGCCGAGCTCCTTCGCGTACCAGCGCATAACGCCCTCGACGGTCAGCGCGTGGCGGATATGAAACGGGTCTTTGTTGTATTTTTTCAGAAGCTCAAACGCTTCGTCCCTCGTGATTTTGCTCTCTCTCATTTTTGTCGTCTCCTTGCATTTTGCGCATTATTGCGCGAGTTTTCACAATTATACCACTTGCTTGGTAGGCTTTCAACTATATGCGCGGCTTTATGTCGAGATTGACAAGCGCGCTCTGATTTATCGAAAACAGCAGATCAACAAGCTCATTTTCGTCAATGCAGTAGTCCGAGCGTATCCATTGGATAATAACGCCCGTGCTGCCGTTGAGAATATATGAGTAGATATATTGCTCCTGCTCCTTCGGAAAAACGATGTTCAGGTTCTCAATAAACTGAATTATCGACTGCTGCATGAATTTTGAACGGAACGCGGGGTCAACCGAGTCGACAAGCAGCGTGCGGAACGGCTTGTCGTTTTCTTTGATATACATTAGAAATGAAAGCAGATATCTGTGTGCGCCGAGGTCGTTTTCCGCGCCTATTTTCTTTAAGTGATCCTGAGTCGCGTCGAGCAGCTCGTTTTCGACCTCTTCGAGCAGCTCTTTCGGCTCGGAGTAGTGCGCATAAAAAGTCGAGCGGTTGAGGTCGGCGCGCTCACATAATTCTCTTACAGATATTTTTGTTACCGAGCCTTTCTCGCCCAGAAGATCCATCAGCGCGTTTTTGAGCAATATTTTTGAAAGTCTCGTGCGCTGGTTATTTTTTTGTGTTCATATTATCCCGCCACTTTCAGATGATTTTGTCGGTTTCATAGCAGCGATTAACAAAACTGATGATTGTTAATCCGACACGATGTAGATATAATAAGAGTGTAATATAAACAGTCCGATCTGTCAAGCGGGTCGGAAAGCTAAGGAGAGACAAAAATGAAGAACAGACTGCTCGAAAAGCGGGCGCTTGATTCGCGCCTGACCTCGCCCGATGTTACGGCGAAGGAGAAGTGGCTGGGCTATCTGCTCGGCCCGTCCGGCGCGCTGCTTTTAAACGCCGTGCTCGCGACCTACCTCAATGTCTATTATACCGATGTCCTAAACCTCACCACCGTGTGGGGCGGCGCGTTCCTCGCGGTGTTCCCGATAGTGTCGAAGATAATCGACGCTGTGACGAATATAGTCATGGGCTATATCATCGACCGCACGCGCACAAAGCAGGGCAAGGCGCGCCCTTGGCTGCTGCTCTCCGCGCCGCTTGTCGCCGTGACCGGCATATTGCTCTTCACAGTCCCCTCGGGTAACCGGACGGTGCAGGTGATATGGGTCATGCTCTCGTATAATCTGTTTTATTCGTTCGCTTATACAATTTATAACATGAGCCACAATCTTATGGTTCCGCTCTCGACGAGAAACACGGAACAGCGCGGTTCGCTCTCGGTTTTCAATCAGATATCGACCATCATGATGAGCGGCATAATCGTCGCGCTCATTTTCCCCATGCTCATAATGCCGCAGCTCGGCGTTGACAAATCAAAATGGATAGTTACGATGAGTATTCTCTCGTGCATCGCGCTGCCGCTGACGCTTATGGAGTATTATTTCACCAAGGAGCGCATAACCCTCGAAGGCGGCGAGCAGAAAAAAGAGAGCGTCGCAATGGTAACTCAGCTCAAGGCAATTTTCAGCGATAAATATATGATAATAATTTTCATATATTTTCTTATTTTCACCGTCGGCTCGACTATCAAAAATATCTCGCTCGTTTATTTCTCGAACTATGTCCTCGGTACATATAACGACGGCAAGACCCAGACCATGCTATCCGTTATCGGCGGCATCCCGATGGGCATCGGCATTTTCGCCGTCTGGCCGCTCGCGAAGAAGTTTGGTAAACGCAATTTAACGGCAATCGGCTTTATTTTCTATGCTGTCGGCTCGGCTATATGCTGGCTCGCGCCGACGAATATGGTAATAGTGCTTATCGGCCAGTTTATCAAGAATATCGGCGGTCTGCCGTGCTCTTATGTGTTCATGGCGCTGTTCGCGGATGTGCTCGACCATGTCGAGTGGAAAAACGGCTTCAGGTGCGACGGCATCGCGATGTCTATATATAACACAATCGCCGTCGCGAGCGTCGGAATCTGTACGGGTATATTCAATCTCATTCTCTCGAAGTCCGGCTATGCCGCGCCCTATACCAATGCGGCGGGTCAGCTCATCGCCGTGCAGTCGGCGAGCGTCAAGAGCGCGATAACATTTACTTTCGTAGGGCTTGAGACGATAACCGGCATAGTCCTTGCGATACTTCTGCTGTTTTTGAATGTCGAAAAGAATATTGCCAAGGAGCAGGAGGAGATAAAGCAGAGAAACGGGGAGACGACAGAATAAAATGAAGAAGAAACTTCTGATAATCATTCTGATTGCAGCCGCCGTCATTGCCGCGTGGCTCGCGTTCTGCGGCTATCAGTGGAGCTGGGGACCGTTTGTGAAGCTCCACGATGTAAAAACCGCTTCGCTCGAGGGCAACGGCGAAAAGTATTCGCTTGATAATACACCCGAAAATGCCGACAACCCGATAAAAGGCAAGACCGTTATATTCCTCGGCTCTTCCGTGACCTACGGCTCGGCATCCGGCGGGGTTTCGTTTGCCGACTATATTGAAAAGCGCGACGGCTGCGAGATGATAAAAAGCGCAGTCTCCGGCACGACCCTCGTTGAATCCGGCATTGATTCATATGTGTCGCGTCTCAAAAAGCTCGATGCGGAAAAAGCCGATCTCTTTGTCTGCCAGCTCTCTACAAATGACGCTTCGCAGAAGAAAGAGCTCGGGAAAATAATCGAATCGAAAAATCTCAATGACTTCGACACAAAGACCGTAGCCGGGGCGATAGAATATATAATCTGTTACTCAAAAGAGAAATGGAACTGCCCGGTGATTTTTTACACGAACCCGCGTTATGACAGCGAACTGTACGGGGAAATGGTGAATATTCTTAAAGAAGCCGAGGCGAAGTGGGGTATATCCGTTATAGATATGTGGAACGACGCCGAGCTTAACGCAGCGTTAAATAAGAATACGGCTTTGTATATGGCGGATAAGATACATCCGACAAAGGCGGGGTATCGTGAAATCTGGACTCCGTTTATGGAGCGGGAAATCTTTGCAGTTATGAGCGCGAAAGAGGTGAAAGAATGAAAGCCGTAAAGCTTAAAACAGAGTATCTCAAAAACCCGTTGGGGATAGATATAAAGAACCCGCGCTTCATGTGGAACTGCGAGGGCGGAAAGGCGCAGAGCGCGTATAGACTAATCGCTTCCGACACGCGCGGCAATATTCTATGGGACAGCGGCAAGGTCGAATCTTCACAGATGAGTTTTATTCCGTATCCGCTTGACACTCCGTCGCGCCTGAGAGTGAACTGGAAAGTGAAGCTCTGGGACGAAAACGGGCTTGAGGGCGATTGGAGCGAGCCGGCATTCTTTGAGATCGGGCTCAGAAACGCCTCGGATTGGAGCGCGAAGTGGATAACAGGAAACTATAATGTAAACAGAAAACAGCGTTATCCGGTCGACTGCTTCAAAAAAGAGTTCGAGTGCAAAAAGCCGATTCTCTCGGCGCGGCTCTATATGACCGCCTGCGGACTTTATTCAGCCGGGATTAACGGCGTTGATTTTTTCAATGCCGCTCGCGCCCGGCATCACGGAATACAGAAAGCGCATACAGTATCAGACATATGACGTGACTTCTCTCCTGCACGAGGGCGAAAATATAATCTGCGCCGAGCTTGCCGACGGCTGGTACAGGGGCAGCGTCGGCGCGTGGGGGCTCAAAAATCAGTATGGCACCGAGACTAAACTGCTCGCTCAGCTTGAGATAAAATATACCGACGGCACGGTGCAGGCCGTTGTGTCGGACGGCTCGTGGCTCTGGAGCAGCGACGGCGCGATACGCTTCGCCGACAACAAGGACGGCGAGCGGGTCAACGCAAATATGACGCCGTCATACAGCGGTCACGCGAAAGAGACGAAGTTCAAAGTTGTGCCGAGCGCGTCGAATAATTTCCCGATAGCCGAAAAAGAGCGCTTCAAGCCCAAATTATCCGTCACCCCGAGCGAGAAAAAACTGCTCGACTTCGGGCAGAATATGGCGGGCTATGTTGAGTTTGAGATAAACGCCCGCGAGGGGCAGAAAATTATTCTCGAGTTCGGCGAGCTGCTGCGTGACGGCGAACTGACGCTCGAAAACATACAGTGCAAGAACAAGCATAAGACAACGCCTCTGCAGAGAGTCGAATACGTCTGCAAAGAGGGAGTTAACCGCTACAAGACCAAGTTTGCGATATTCGGTTTTCAGTATGTCAGCGTCGGCACGAATATAGATATCGACCCGGAGAACTTTACCGCCATAGCCGTCTATTCGGACATGGAAGAGACGGGATTCTTCAACAGCTCAAACGAGCTGCTGAACAAATTCGTCGAGGTGACAAAGTGGTCAGCAAAGGGCAACTCGACCGACCTGCCGACAGACTGCCCAACCCGCGAACGCCACGGCTGGACGGGCGACGCGCAGATATTCTGCAAAACCGCGAGCTATCTTTTTGACTATGCGCCATTTGCCGAAAAATTCGTGCGCGATATGTGCGACGAACAGCTCAAAAACGGCGACTTCCGCCAGATAGCCCCACGCGGCGGTGTGGATTTCTATATGACTTTTATGGACGGCTCGGCGGGCTGGTCCGACGCAGGTGTGTTCATACCGTACAGGCTCTATAAGCAGTACGGCGACAGAAAAATTCTCGAGCGCTTCTATCCGAATATGCGCGCCTTCGCGGAATATAAAATAAAGACCCTCGGCAAGTGGTATCCGACCGCCCTGCCGACGGGAGTGGGGCTCAAAAATTTCCGCAATATTTCAAACTACCGCCAGTCCTACGGCGAATGGGCGGAACCTGCCGATGTCAAGGCTCTTAAATTTACGGATTTTGTCAACCCTAACCCAGAGGAGACGACTGCGTACATAGTGTTCATGCTCGAAGCGATGGCGGATATCGCCCGCATTTTGGGCAAAGACGACGACAGAAGGCTCTACGAAAAGAATGCGGCGAGGGCGAGAAAGGGCTACAGCGCGCTCGTCACAACGAAGAAGTTTTCAATAGACACCGACCGCCAGGCGAAGCTTGTGCGCCCGCTTTATATCGGCCTGCTCGACGAAAAGCAGACGGAATATGCGAAAAGCGGCTCATAAAGCCCTCGACAACTACTCGTGGAGGCTCGGCACGGGATTCCTCTCAACTCCGCTGATACTGAGCGTTTTGGCGGATATAGATATTGAATATGCCTACCGCCTGCTTGAAAACGAGCAGATGCCCGGCTGGCTGTTCATGCCCAAAAACGGCGCGAACACCGTCTGGGAGTCGTGGGAGGGCACCGCCGCGCAGGGCGGCATAGCCTCGCTCAATCACTATTCCAAGGGCGCCGTGTGCGAGTGGCTGTTCGGCACGATGTGCGGAATAAATGTTGCCGGAGAAAACCGATTCACTATAGCCCCGCGCCCGGGCGGGCATTTCGAGTTCGCCGAGGCGAGCTATGACAGCGTATACGGAAAAATGTTTGTGCGCTGGGATAAGACGGACGGGGGATATAAATATAAAATATCCGTCCCGTCGAACTGCCAAGCGGATATAATTCTGCCCGACGGAAGAGAGAAAACCGTCGGAGCGGGTGAATATGAATTCTGAGGAGGAAAACTTATGAAAAGATCGATAGCCGCCGTTATGGCGATTCTTGTTCTGCTTGTGTCGCTGCTGTGCGCGTGCAAAAAGGACGACACAAAAACAAATGCAGACACCACCGGCGAAGCGCAGACGAGCACGGACGGACAGATTATTGAAGACACAACAGCCCTGCCCGAGGACAGCACCGCGCAGGAGGGCGAGACAAACGAAACTCAATCGGCCGACCCCGCAAAGCCCGGCGAGACCGCTTCGAATCAGGTAACCGCCGCGCCCTCGAAGAATGCAAAAGACTGGACTAAGGCCGAGATAATCGCCTATTTCAACACCGGCGCGAACAGAGTAAAATATCAGGCGAAGTCCGTCACCCGCAACTACACCGAGACGAAGAACAACGCCGACAAGACTGAGTTGCCCAAGGCGATAGATGCAATAGGCAAGAGCGCGATGAAGACCTTCATGAAGCGCGACGACAAGGCGATAGTCCTGACCTCAAAAGAGGATATCAGAAACGTATTTCCCGTCGGCGGCAAGGATTGGGTCAGCAAGCTCACTCCCGCAGATGTCAAGGGCACAAAGGTCGAGGACAAGGGCGGCGAATATCAGATAACCCTGACCTTCGGCACTGAGGTCAATCCCTCCGGCGAAAAAAGGCTATGCCGCAGCGTTCGGCGTGCTCACCGCCGACGTGGTAAACTTCGACTATCCCGGCCTCTCGCTCACCGACCAGAAATTCACCTATTATAACGGAACGATAGTAGCAAGATTCAGCAAGCCTACCGGCAACTTAGTCTATGCCCACTATGATTATCCCGTCATCATCGAGCTCACAGCGCACCTGCTCGGCTCAAACACGAGAGTAAAAGTCGGCATGACAACAATAAACGACTTCACGATAAAATATTAAAAGTTACATCCGAAAAACAAAATGTCCCGCACGGAAACGTGCGGGGCGTTTTTGCGTATATTTTTATTTGAGCGAGTTGCCGGCGCTGAACGCCTTTGCGACCGTCTCGCCGAGGACAACATAGGTGTTGTTGAACGGGTCGAAGGTTATCGGCTGCGCCTTTGAAACATCGACGTTTCCGTTTTCGTCGAGCACGCGCTCGTCAACGCAGATGTTGACTATCTCACCGACCATGCGCCCGGTGCCTGCATCGTAGCTCTTGAGCCTGCACTCTGCGGCGATGGGCAGCTCTTCAATCAGCGGCGCGTCAACAAATTTCGATTTGACGGCGTGGAAACCCGCCTTTTCGAATTTATCGGGCGTATTCCCTGCGGAGACAAGACCGACATAGTCGCACGCCGCCGTGTGTTCGAGGTCGGCCACGCTCACGGTGAATGCCTTTCTCTCGATGATATTCTTCGTGGACTTGTGGCCCGCGCTTATGCACATGGATATTTCATTGCCGCCGCTGATGCCGCCCCATGCGGCATTCATTGCGTCGGGATTGCCGTCCTTGTCATAGGAACCGAGGATAAGCACCGGCTGCGGATAGGTGAATGGCTTTGCGCCGAAATCTTTTCTCATGATAATTCCTCCTTTGATTTGACTTTATTATAGAACCTGAAGTCGGCTTTAAGTCAAGGAAAAACGAAAAAAGTTTACAAATAAAAACAGCCCCGGACTTAACATCCGGGACTGAATAAAAATCTGTTAGTCTCTCTCTTTTTCGAACGAGATAACTTTTCCGCTCTTTGCGTTTATCTTGTACTCATACTCGAATCCGCCGCATTTGAATTCAACATCGTAGTGCGCGGTGAGCGAGTCAGTGTCAAGCTCGGTTTCGAGCTCCGTGACCTGAGCCTCGGTGAGACCCGCATGGTCGAGTGCGGCTTTCTTCGCGGCGTCCGCGGAGACATACTTCGAGGGGTCGGCGGGCTTGGAATCGTCAAGCTCGCGGTCGAAGTCGATTATTCTGCCGTTCTTCGCGTTGACCTCGACTTCATACTCATATCCGCCGGAAACGAACTCGATATCATAGTGCGGGGTGCGGTCGTCAATATCAAGCTCAGCTTTGGTGAATGTGACCTTTGAAGCGTCGAGAGAAGCTCTTTTGAGCGCGGCGGCCTTTGCCTCCTCAACGGAGATGAACTTTGATGTGTCAACTGAGGGCTTCTTATCCACGCGCTCGCGGTCGAACTCGAGAATCTTTCCGCTCTTTGCGTCTATCTCGAACTCATATTCATATCCGCCCGAGACAAATTCTATATCATAGTGCGGGGTGCGGTCGTCCGCGTCAAGCTCAGCTTTCTTGAAAGTGACCTTTGATGCGTCAAGAGAAACTTTCTTGAGGGCTATTGCCTTCGCCTCGTCGATGCTGATATAGCCTGAGACATCGGGCTGGGGCTTTGAGGGCTTCGAGGGGTCGGCGGGCTCGACTTCTTTTTTAAGAATGCTGCCGTCCGTTACCGCTATCTCGTAGTCGTATTCGTTCGCCCCGGCGATGAACTCGATATCGTAGTGGGCGACAAGATCGTCGCTGTCGAGCTTCGCTTCGGTGAACTTCGCGTCGGCTCTTGCAACACCCGCATCGGCGACTGCAATGTCTATCGCGGCGTCAAGGCTTATCTTTACTTCCTGCTGGATCTGTCCGGAGTTGCCCGAGCCCGTGTCGGGCTTATCCTGCGGCGGCGCGAACGCAGAGAAGATAGCCATAATGACTGACATGAGCGCGACTCCGATGGATTTGAAAATACTTGCAAACATAGTATCTGTCCTTTCTTATCGGGATCGTGTCCCTTAGTACACCCATATAATAACCCGCGAAAATTAAAGAAAGATTAGAGCGCAAAAAATTTTTCGGAAAGTTTGAAGTCCGTAAAACAGTGTGCTGTGATGTTAATAAAGTGGGATTTGTCCATCCCCGATGTCAAACAATATAAAACAACAAACCGGCCGCAGAAAAATCTACTGCAACCGGTTCATTTGTTTATGCTGTTATACCGCCGTCAAAAGGTTACGGTGAACTCGCTTCCCTCGCCGTAAACGGAGGATGCGGAGACTTTTCCGCCGTGGAGTGCCGCTATCTGGCTTACGAGCGAGAGTCCCAAGCCGAATCCGCTTTCGCGGCTGCGGGATTCGTCCGCGCGGTAAAATCTGCCCCATATCTTCGGCAGATCCTCTTCTTTTATCCCTATTCCGTCATCCTTCACCGAGAGTACGATGCCGCTGTCCTTTTTGAGTCTGACTTCGATGTGCCCGCCGTCTCTGCCGTATTTGACGGCGTTCGAGAGCAGATTTTCGAGCATCAGCGATATCAGCTGCGCCTGCGCGGGGATTATAATATTGTCTTCGATGTCCGCAGTGAGCGTGATGTTCTTCGCGGGGACAAAATCGGCGCATGTTTTTTTGACGAGTTCGCTCAAGTCGGTGTCCTCGAGCTTGTAGCGCTTGTCGCCCTGCTCGGTGCGCGAGAGCGTCAGCAGAGCCGTGACGAGCTTCGTCATCTTGTCCGTCTGCTCGTCTATCGACGAGAGCGCTTCGAGCATATCTTCTTCGCTCGCGTTGTCGGACAGCGCGTATTCGCATTCCGCCTTTATCACGGCGAGCGGTGTGCGCAGCTCGTGCGAGGCGTCGGAGGTGAACTGCTTTTCGTTTTCAAACGAGGTCTGGAGCCTTGCGAGCATGTCGTTGAAGGTCTCGGCAAGCGTGTATATTTCGCCCGCACTTTTCTCCATCTCGATGCGCTTTGAGAGGTCGGTTCCGTCGGTTATCTCGTGCGCCGAGCGGCAGATATTCTCAACCGGCTTCATCGTTTTGCGCGATATTAAATACGCCCCGACGGCGGCGATAATAATAAACGCCGGGAGAATGTATATGACCGTCATGGTTATTGCGTCGAACGCGCTCTTGGCGGCGTCGGCGTTGATGAATCCGCGTACCCAGACCGGGGGATAGGTCGAGTTACTGCATATGAATTCAACTTTGAAAACCGTCCTGTCCGCGTTTGCTGGCAGTTCAACGCTCAGCGAGCTGACTTCGTCGCGGGTCAGACCCGCGTGCTCGAGCGCGATATCAATCGCCTTTTCGCTGTTTATTCCGTCCTTGAACTCGGTGCTTTTGTAGACGGGGTCGCTGAGCCCGGACATCGCGGTGTCCGCCTCGTATTTGATTATCTTCCCCGAAAAGGCGTCGATTTCGTATTCGTATTTGTTGAAATCGAGACGGGTGTCGTAATAATAATATTTGTTTCCGTCTGTCTCGAATGTTCCGACCACACCGTTCTTGCGATTCTCGCTGTTTATCAGCGCAGCGGGGGACTCGCCGTCGATATATCTGCCGCTTGAGTCAAAGACATTGCAGTAGACCTCGTCGACGAAGAAGGCAAAATCGTTCTCGATTTCGAGAATGCCGTTCTTGTATTCTATCTCGTCAACATTGCGCTCGACCGTGCTTATCAGCTCATTCTGCAGGCGCGAATCGGCAATCTGCGAGCCTGTTATCAGTATTCCTCCGATGCCGAGGGAACTGACAACGGCGATGAGCAGCGTTATCCACACCGTTATCCGCAGCTTGAACGAAGAGCGACGGCGCGCGGGTCTTGTTTTTTTATTTGATGACATAGCCTGCACCCCTCACGGTGTGAATGAGTTTGATATCCTCGCCCTCGTCTATCTTCTTGCGGAGATATCGGATATATACGTCAACAACATTCGTGCCACCCTCGTAGTCGTAGTTCCAAATGTGATCCTCAATTTTCTCGCGGCTGAGCACAACGCCCTTGTTCATCACAAGATATTGCAGCAGCTCATATTCCTTTGCCGAGAGCGATATCTCCCTGCCCGCGCGTTCAACGCGCCTCGCTGCCGTGTCGACTGTCAGGTCGCCGACGGAAATTATGCCCGTCTTTTCACCGTATTTTTTGCGAGTCATGACGCGCAGTCTCGCTGAGAGCTCGTCGAACGAAAACGGCTTTATCAGATAGTCGTCAGCCCCGATGTCGAGCCCCGTGACCCTGTCCTCGATGCTGTCGCGCGCCGTCAGGAACAGCACCGGCGTGTCGATGCCGTGCGCCCTTATCTTTTTGACAAGCTCGAACCCGTTCATTATCGGCATCATGACATCGAACACCGCCGCGTCATAGTCGGTCGATGTTATCAGATCATATGCCTCGCCGCCGTCAAAACAGCTGTCCACGCTGTAGCCGGCAGCCTTGAGCTGCTTTGTGATTATCCTGTTGAGACTCTTCTCGTCCTCGGCAAGCAGAATACGCATTGGATCACCCTCCGGTATAATTATACAAATTTTATCATAGCGTGTAAAGATTAAACGAAGATTAGGAAATCGGGCGTGGGTATAAAAATAACACGAACACCGCAAAAGCAGTATTCGTGTTACTGGTGGAGACGAAGAGGATCGCTCGGCGCACTGCCGTGCACCGACACGCACGCGGACTTTCCGACCGTCCACCGGACGCTCGGAATTCTGCTTCGCAGAATCCGTCCTGTTCGATCCTCTTCTAAAAAATACATCGAACACCGCAAAAGCAGTATTCGTGTCATTGGTGGAGACGAAGAGGATCGAACTCTCGACCTTACGGATGCGAACCGTACGCTCTCCCAGCTGAGCTACGCCCCCATTTGTTTGCTATGTGATTATAAGATTTTTTTTGCGGTTTGTCAAGTGTTCGGAGGCGGTTTGGAAAAAATTTTTTTCGCCGCCCCGGTTTTTATGCCATCGGCTTGCAGATATCGACCCAGCTTTCGGGCTTGGAGTATTCCTCGAGCTCGGCGGGAGTCAGCTCTATCATGCTGTTGCTGCTGCCGCAGGCGGGGTATACCGTATTGAATCTCTTGAGTGATTCGTCGAGATATATCTTCACGCCGTCGTTCACGGCAAACGGGCACACTCCGCCGACCGCGTGGCCGATAAGCTGCGCCGCCTCTTCGTGCGAGAGCATCTTTGCCTTCTTGCCGAAGCGCGATTTGTATTTTGCGTTGTCTATCTTCGTGTCGCTCGCCGCGACGATGAGTATCGGCTCGCCGTCGAGCGAAAATGATATAGTCTTTGCTATCCTGCCCTCTTCGCAGCCGAGAGCTTTTGCCGCGAGGGCAACGGTCGCGCTCGACTCGTCTATCTCCATCACTCGGTCCTCGATTCCGAGCTTTCTGAAATATTCTCTGACTCTTTCTATTGACATTGGGTTTCCTCCAAATGCAAAAGCCGCAGGATCAACCGTGCGGCTCTTGATTTTTTGTTATTTGCGGCTCTTCTTGCTCTTGACTCCGTCGGTAACGCTTTCATCCGGCGCGCTGAACGCCGCGAGCCTGATTATCAGGATGATGAGTATCGCCGCGAGAGCTGAGCAGGCGTAGACAATCCACATGTTCGTAACGCTCGAGATGAACTTGCCGATAAACGGCACGCAGTGCGTGGCGAGCGCGACTATTGAAGCACCCTCGGGCAAAGACGAACCGAACGCAAATTCGTATTTGCCGCCGAGCTTATACAGCGCAACTTCGTCCGCGGATGCGGCGGATGCCCTGCGTGTGAGGCACAGCGAGCCGCTCTTTATATTTGAGCCTGCGACATTTTCGCTGCACACGGCGAGTCCGCGGTCGAGCAGGAACTTGTCGGGGTGCGCCGCTGCAACGCAGAGAAGCGCGGTGACGAGCGACACAACGGCTATTATGACGATGAGAACGGTCGTGAATATCCTCGCGCCCTTGAATTTATCTTTCTGCGGCTTGAATCCGTTCTGGAGCATTGCGCCCGAATAGTCCGAGGTGCGCTCGAAGTCGAACTTCGGCTCGACCTTGGATGCTGTCTCCTCGGAGAGGTTCTTGCGCGGTCTGCTCTTGTCTATCGGCGCGCCGAAATATCCGTGGGGATCGGGTTCGCCGTATTCATTCTTCTGCTTTTCAACAGGCACTTCTTTAACTTCGGGCTCTGACTCTTCGACAGAAACCTCTTCCTCGCCGGAATAAGTCTCTTCAAAGTCGTCCTCTACCGGTTCGAGCTCGTTTGCGGAGATAACCGAGTTGTCTATCACGCTGTCATAGCTGCGCTCTTCAACGCGTCTCGCTTCCTCAGCCGCTCTTGCTTCAGCTGCTGCTCTTGCTTCAGCTGCTGCGCGGGCTTCCTCGGCTTTTCGTGCTTCTTCGGCGGCTTTTATCTCTGCCGCCGCCTTTTCCGCCGCCGCGTTCAGCTCATCCTGCTTGGCCTTTTCCATGCGCGCCTCAAATTCGGCGTTGAGCTGTTCGATGGTCTTTGGCATGAATTTATCCATTTTCTCTTCACCTTCCGACTTAAAACAAAAATCTCCTATATAAGTCTATTATAAAGTATAATATTTGAAGCACACAAAGTCAACAAAAAAGCCCGAATGTCGCAGAACATGTGCGCATTTGCTCAAAAAAGGCTGAAAAAGCGGGCGCATAAAGTATAATCAAAGCGGAGAAAAACAGAAAATGAGAAAGACCATGGGAATGAAAGAATGCACACTGGCGAGCTCTATTATCCGAACAAGGAGTCGATATTCGACGAGCAGCTCAAAAAGCTCGATCTGCTCTACGAGTTCAATTCCACGCGCCCGACTGAGCAGAAGAGACGGCAGGCGCTGATGAAAGAGATGTTCGCCGAAGTCGGCGAGAA
>ENA-OQET01000085-OQET01000085.1-human-gut-metagenome-genome-assembly--contig:-NODE-85-length-49217-cov-6.478203_pt1 | contig 49217 bp, 47 predicted proteins | sample MGYA00242800_ERZ504645 | MGnify/ENA primary metagenome ERZ504645 (study PRJEB26092, sample SAMD00036308) | human gut metagenome | host: Homo sapiens | study: EMG produced TPA metagenomics assembly of... | reverse complement strand
GGAGTTAAGAATGGTCATTATCTCCAGCAGTGTCCGGCTAAGCCGCGAATCTCCGTTATAATCAAGAGTCTCCGTTCATCCGGTCCAACAAGCCCGCCAGTTTACGCTCTTTGCTACTCACTTTTCCGCTGACCGTCTCCATGTACCATCTGTCGATGCTCAACCCATTCTTTTCCGCGAAGCGTATAATTTCCTTCGCGCTGATTTCTCTAAAAACTGTTTTTTCTGTACTTACTCTTAAATAAGCTACTACTGCCATAATTGATAAACGTTTATTGGTTATTATTCACCACCAAAGAACGGTTATTCAAGTAAGAGTGGCAACACACAACTATGACTCTCTATCACAGAGGATCACATTATGGACATCCCCCGAAGTCAGGGAAGACTTCTCGGTAACTATCTCAAATATGCCTATAAACAAAGAAAACAGCCCCACTGAAGCTGTTTTCTGAAATTAGTTCATAAAAAATTGATACTATGTAGTTTCATAGTATACTCTTCTTCATTTCATTCACTATGTATCTCACGTCCTCATCCGTCACATAAGGACCGCTCGGCAAGCAAAGACCACGTTTGAACAAGCCCTCACTGACACCATTCACATAGGCAGGATTAGCTGCATAAACCGGCTGGAGATGCATGGGCTTCCATAAGGGACGGCTCTCGATACCGGCTTTATCCAAACAAACACGCATAGCCTCTACATTACGGTTAGGCTCACAAGAAGTATGGGCATTCACTGACTCATGCGTAACACCGGCGGCACCACCTACGGCGCCTTTTACTGTCTCACGGTAGGCATCCTCCTCACCTCTCACATGCAGATTCCCGTCAAGCAGTACCGTGTTCAGCCAATAATTGCTGTCATAATGTCCGGAAGGATTCTCATGAAGCGTGATTCCCTCCACATCGGCCAACAACTTACGATACAGACCGCACAGATGCTTATGGTGCGCTATATGCTCATCCACCACCGTCATCTGACCGCGGCCGATTCCCGCACAAATGTTACTCATCCTATAATTATAGCCTATACGCTCATGCTGGTAGTAGGGATAGGACTCACGGGCCTGGGTAGCATAGAACATTATCTCACGTTTGGACTCTTCATCAGGGCAAATCAAAGCACCGCCACCGCTGGTGGTTATCATCTTGTTGCCATTGAAAGAAAGCACACCATATTTGCCAAAAGTTCCGAGGACTTGCCCGTCAAACTTGCTTCCAAAGCCTTCGGCGGCATCCTCTATGACCGGAATATCATATTTATCTGCCACCGACATGATTTGGTCTATCTTGTAGGGCATCCCATACAAAGCCACCGGAACAATCGCTTTGGGCTTCCGACCGGTCTTGTCGATACGGTCCCTGATAGCCTGCTCCAGAAGAACCGGGTCCATGTTCCATGTATCAGCCTCAGAATCCACGAATACCGGAGTAGCACCGAGGTAGGTCACCGGATGGGAAGAGGCACAAAAGGTAAAGCTTTGTACTATCACTTCGTCACCCTGACCAACTCCGCAAGCAAGCAGGGCCAGGTGTACCGCTGCTGTACCTGCACTCAAGGCCACTACCTTTTTATCCTGTCCCACGAAGCGTTCCAAATCCTGCTCGAAGGCATTCACATTAGGACCGAGGGGTACTACCCAGTTGGTATCGAAGGCTTCCTGTATGAAGCCCATCTCCTTGCCGCTCATGTGAGCGAGGCAAAGATATATTCGTTTGTCCATAAAGTTATAAATGAATTTCTTTTCAAAGAAGTGCAATGAATATTATGAAGATATCTCTCTTTTTACATAATATGGAATTAGCAAAAAAACAAGGATTTTACAGAGCTTTTTCCAAAACCGTTTCATATCTAAAACTATATAATTGCTTCTTTTTTAGCAAGGGTTACTTTCTCAAGATGTCCTGGACATAATATCCGAGACTCAGCCAATCGAATTATTCGTGCTTTCGATTTATCCGCCTCCTTTTTATTACCATTGGGAAGATTCGTTACAACATTATATCCCGGTATATATGAATCTCCTGAAAAAACATAGTTCCCTACAAGATAAGTAATACAAGTTGGACTATGCCCCGGTGTTTCTATTGCCTTTACATTTATCCCATCTAGTAGAGTAATGGAATCTTCTTCACGAACAACTTTAATATTTTCTCCCCAATATACCATTGGGGTACCATAGTATTTCGATAGATTCAGTTTTACAGAAGCCAAAGCTTTTATACCAGCTTCATTAGTATAGATTATTGCACTGGGAAATATCCGTACTAAAGCAGGCAATCCATAGATATGATCGTAGTGAATATGTGTCAGTAAAATCCCTTTCAGCACTCTGTCTTTATCCACAATCTCCATAATTTTTTCAACATCTCCAGGGTCCACAATCCAAAAATCCAATCTATCAACTTCAAGAATATATGTTTTTGATTCTAGAATAGTATTGACAATGGATTTTACAGTTAACATTATATTAAAAATATTGAATCACCGATTATCAGCACAATCTTCAATGCCTTCAAATTATATCATCAATAGATTGATAACCATTTTCTCCATGCTGGAAAATTATTGAACATATCCGTGAAATTATCAGGATTCTTAAACCCTTCCCAGTTCCTATATTTTTTAGGCAGCCCTCTTTGTGCGACAAATGGATTATAGTTCAAATACCTACCCTTATTCAAAGAAGTTATCTCAGCCATTTCATCAACACTTAGTTCAAAATCTAAAATCGAAATATTTTCTTTCAAATGAACCATATTCCAAGTCTTAGGAATCACAATAATACCTCTTTGGACAAGCCACCGTAGGACTACTTGAACGGTGCTCTTACCATGTTTTTTTGCGATTGCCAAAATCAAAGGATGCTCGATAATCTCCAGTCTTGGCTCTACTGAACGAAAATGACTGAATGTCGACATAGCTTCAACTGCAATTCCTCTATCCTGACAGTATTTTGTTAATTCAATCTGAGCGTTTAATGGACTAATTTCTATTTGATTTACAGCAGGAACAACATCCGAAATCTCACTCAAAGCTTCAATATGTGGCTGCAGAAAATTGGAAACTCCAATTGCCCTGATTCTTCCCTCTTTATAGAATTTCTCAAGAACCTCCCACATATCCATGAATATTTTCCAAGGATTATGAATCAAAAATAAGTCTATATATTCCGTATCAAGGTTATCAAAAGATTTTAGAATAGCTTGTTCGATACTGACATTATTTCTTCGGTTAAGAATTCTATGAATTCCATACTTATATCCCCCATAGTAAAACGCATCAATATTTACTTTTGTAGTAATAAACACATCTTCACGCTTAATACCATGTTTCTTGAAAATCCGGGCAATATCAGCCTCATTATAATATCTCCAAGCTGTATCAAACTGCCTGTAACCCATATCATAAGCTTTTATCAAAGTATCTTCTAGCTTATCCTTCGGTATAAGAAACGTTCCTAGACCAACTTGCGGCATTTCAATGCCATTATTTAATTTTACATATTGCATATCCATATAATTATGCAGTTAAAATATTACGTATTCTTTATATGGTTCAAACGATTTTGCCCATCCAGCAAAACGGTTGACAACAGATTCATTATCAATCATGAGTCGTTCACGCTCAGATTTATTCGTCAAACGGTTGTAAAGTTCAGAGACTTCTACAACGCGAGTGATTCCATCTTCTCCTATCATGCAACGAGTTACGTTGAAAGTTAACTTAATAAGCCGTTTAGTTGATTCATCCCAATAAGAGTGAAGAACTATACCAAATTCAGCTAAAACATTATCAAGAAAGAAGCCGACATCGGGAGTAAATGCTAAATTCCCAAGGGCATAAGCGCAGAATACACCATTATCCAAACGTTCACAGCGTAGTGAAGTATGAGGGTGGTTAGCTACAATAATATCAGCACCGGCCTCTTTTAGACTATCAATAATAAATCTGGTATAGAAACCTGGAGATGGATTATATTGTCCTCCAACATGAGGATAAGCCACGACAATATCTGCCACTTCTTTTGCTTTATGAACCTTTTCAAGAACCCTTTCCAGAAAAACTTGATTTTTGAATTGGTAATAGCAGCAGGTGAGACATCATCAGAAATATATTTTTCTATAGATTTTCCCTCTCCTGATGTTTTAAATTCCAACTTCAATAATTTCTGTTGTTTCTTGGTCAAATCAATTCTCCACTGTTCATCCTCATTGAGAAATACCCCATTCAGTTGCGAATTGGTTCCAAAAGTACAGCATATAACAGCTACCTTCAGAGTACCGACTTGCTTAACAAATACTTTTTCACTATCTCCTACTGTAAGATAACTACCAGAACAATCAATGCCAGCAGCTTTAATACAACGCAATGTCTCAGACAAGCCATCTACCCCTCTATCCAAACAATGGTTATTGCAGGTCGCTACAAAATCAATACCAGCCGCTTTCACCTCATCCAATAACGAAGAAGGAGTAGCAAAGCATACATCTGATTGAGTGATATTATCTTGAGTATAAGGGGAACGCATGATGGGTGATTCCAAATTGGCAATCACATAATTAGAATCCTTCAACAGAGGTGCCAAACCAGACAGATACCCATCATATCTATACTCACCATGTTTCTTCATTACGGCATCATTCTGTGCTTTCAAACACATGATGTCTCCAAGAAAACTCAATTTAATCATACTTTCATCATAAGTCTTGAACCATTCTCAAATTTCATCTCTACGCTATTGCGATAGTCTTTATGAACTTTAGAGACTCTCTCCATCACTTCATCCAAATATTTTCCAAAAAGAGGTCCACCATTCATCTGTGCAAATCCTGATTCTGCAGTTAGATTCATCTCTATGAAAACCGGCTCATTATTTACATCAAGTGCAATATCCCACCCGACCAAATCGAAATAGGGCAGACGACGATGCAAATCAAACACGAATTTCATCACTCTATCATAATTCGGTATAGTAAGGCTTTCAAATCCTAAGAATTCTTTCAATGTAGGTTTATCAAGTGTGTGATAGCGAAGAACACGCTGATCGAGACTACCATCATCATAAACATGGCAGAAACCACCACCTGTCGATGCATTATCATTAAACGCACCTTTACCTCCAAATCGAACGACTGATACCAATAGTACATATTCTCCAGCTAAAGTACGATAAGTATAAATTCTAAGCGTGTTCAGTGACGACTCGTTCAGTTTCTTCAATGTTGCACTTTGTTCAAGCCGTTTCTGAATATTGAAATCCCATTTATATGTCTCAAACAAATCCTTGACTTTCGCTGTATCAATTTCTTCCTTCCGAACCAATTTCACATTCTTACCTGAACCTGAATCAATGGATGGCTTGATTATACAATCCAAATCAGTTGCAAGTACCAGTTTAACAGCTTCTTCTGTAGAAATAGGCATATCATCAGGGCTAAAGAATCTACCATTAATATTCTTCATCAGAATGGAAGGTTTCTTAATATCAGGGAATAGTCTGTCATAACCATTTTTATCCATATAGGAATTGATGAAATCGAAACGATTCAAGCAAGGAATAACATAATAGTAATACACATCATCCGACATATACCTATCATTATAATCAGAGCACCACATCCTTGAATAGAAATCAGCATATACCATTGAAACCTGAAAACCATATTGTGCAAAATACTCAGAATACTCCTTCTTATGTACTCTATAGTCAAAAACATCACGTGAAGGCAGTGTATGATTCTTTAAAAAATCAAAGCCTAAGAATTGTTCTTTTTTTGTATTGATAAATTTTTCCATGACACTATTCTTTAATTTGTGCCAACTGCACCAATCCAACATTTTTTTTAAACATAAATACCATCAAAGCATCATCCAGTCCATGACCAGGTATAGGTTTCGCCAAAGGCATGAACTTACGTGCACGGAGTTCTTGCATAGCTTCGTCAATATCATCTACCGCATAGCATATATGATACGGTGTAGGACCATTTTTTGCTAATATTTTCACTATAGGAGAAGTCTCATCCAACGGTTGAAGAAGTTCAACAGTAGGAAATCCTTCTCTGCAGGCGTAGGCTACATAAACTTTCTGGATGGGTTCAATTACAGTTTCAGAAACAACATACCCTCCAGCTACATACTCTGGCTTAACTTTTTCTATATCATTTACGGCAAAGCCTATATGATGGAAACGTGCATTTTCTAACATGATTATTTTGACTTATATATTTGTACATCAGTACAAACAATGTTATCAATATTGAATTCCATACATCCCCACTGAAGCCCCACCCCAAAACCGCAGGCTAGAATATGGTTGGCGTTGTTATGAAGCCGTTCCTTACACTGAGTCACGAGAGTTAGAGGAATTGATGCACATGTAACGTTACCATAGTCCGCTAGGCAATACGGACATTTTTCCGCGGGAATTTTTATACTTTTACGAATTTTTTCATCAATGAATTTATTTGCCTGATGCAACAGCAAAAGATCAATAGTATCAACATTGATATTATACTGAGCAATACATTCCTTTAGGGCACGAGGAGGAACCTTAATAGCAAATGAAAAAACATCCATGCCATTGACAACCATATCATTACCCTTACGAATAATGCCAGGTTCAACCTCTTTTTCCTGTAATGTTTCTGGAGTAATAGGATAACGCATACCACCATACTTGGTATAAATGGCAGAAATACCGCTACCATCTACTCCGAATGTAAAATTCATGGGCTTTGCATTCACATCGTATTCCAGAGCCGTTACTGTTGCAGCATCAGCAAACAGAGGACGAACAGTTCTATCCCTTTTATTCCGGTTAGTAGAGTTAGTCTCTGCATTTATCATCAAACCACGTTTTAAACCGCCATGAGAGAGCATAGAAGCAGCAATACTCATACCATTTACGAAACCACAGCAACCAAGAGGTACATCCATCACGCAGCAGCCTTTACTTAACCCTAATCTATCTTGAAGAATGCAAGAAGTCATAGGAGCTATATAGTCACGTGATTGGCAAACATATACCAACAAGTCAATACTTTCTTTTTCCCAACCCAATTCTGCAATCATCTTCTCAACAGCTACAACTGTCAAGTCAGATGCCGTTGTACCAGAATCAACCACATGCTTCCTCTCTATACCGGTTGACGCAATAATCTTTTTGGCCTCTTCTTCATTTTCAAAAATTGACAAAGTAAGATTTTCTTCAACCTTCTCAGGTACACAAGCCGATAAACCTGCTACCCTTACATTATTAACTGTTAATGCAGACATAATCTTATTTAATGAGTGATAATCGTTGCACTTTCCCTGTTGCAGTCTTCGGAATGCGCGCAATAAATTCATACTCTGTTGGAATTTCATAAGGTTCAAGCAATCCGCTAAGACCGTGCCTGATTTCGTCAAAGGAGAGTTGGCAGCCCATCTTCTGAATAAAAGCTTTAGGCACTTCGCCAAGAATACCTTTAGGATCTTTGACTGGAACCACAGCACAGTCTATTACACCAAGACTTTTAATAGCTTCTTCGATAGTCAGCGGGCTGATTTTCTTTCCTCCAATGTTGATTAATTCTTTTTTGCGACCAACCATATAGTAGAGTCCGTTTTCATTTTTGAAACCAAAGTCCCCTGTGCGAAAATAATCCCCGAAGAATGCCGCCGCATTGTCCTTATCAAGCAAATAACGGCTCATCACCATATTACCCCTTACGCAAATCTCACCCTGCTGTCCCGTAGGCATTTCTGTGCCATTATCATTCATAATTTTCGCTTCCACCTCTTCGGATGTAGGCATCCCAATAGTATCCAGATTGTCCTTGTACTGATGGAATTCCATGAAGAACGAACGCGAGGCTTCAGTCAATCCATAGTGCATACAGATGCGCGTGTTGGGGAACAAGCCAATCAATCGTTGCTTTGCCTCGATAGACATAGGGGCACTCCCTATCTCGATATAACGAAGACTATCAGCAAACTGTGCTATACGATTTCCACTCAACTTAGTTATATATTCCCAAACAGCTGGTACCATGCCGAATCCTGTAGCCTTATACTTTTCCATAGCTTCAAAAAAGACCTTTAGATTGGCAAAGTTCCCTACTAATATCAGGGTTGCACCTTTGAGGAGTGAACAACGAAGACGGCCAAGACCAAACGAATGGCTCAGTGGCAATCCCAATACTTCACGTTCATCAGCACTATTGCCAATGAATCCGTTAATGTTCCTTGCCGAAGAGGCTATGTTATAATGCGATAAGCAGACAGCTTTAGGATCGCTCGTCGTACCAGTGGTGAACATGATGTCCGCTATGTCATCCTTATCCAATGAAGGATTCTTAGTATCCTTAGCTTCACCAGAAAGCTCCAGACTATCTATAGCAATATTCTTAGCCCCATCAAACACAAACTTAGGAAGACCGAAAATGCACTTTGGCTTTACAGTATTCGAGATGAATAAGAGTTTATCTTGTGTCGAAGCAGGATCAACCACCACATTCACAATGCCCCTCAAATGGGCACCGAAATATAGATAAACAAACTCTGGTTCTTTCCGTGCTGTAATGATGATACTGTCTCCTTTACGAAGGCTTAGAGTATCAAGATAATCAGAAGCCAGCCAAATGCTATTTTTAAGCTGTTTATAGCTAATCTCTTTAGCATCACATACCAGTGCAATTTTATCAGGCATATGTTCCGCATGCTCAACTATGGCTTGCAACAAACAGCTATGCGAAATATCACTCATTCTTAAGTTTTATTATTTCTTCAACTATTGCTTTTATGTTGTTGAGTTCATAGAGGTCCTCAATAGGAATATCAACTTCCAATTCTTCCTCAATAGTTGATATAATAGTCAGATTCCCGACCGAATCCCACTCCTCAATATCACCGGCGGCCAAATCATCAGTAATTCGTTCAATATCAATGCCCAATGTATCGGCAATTATTTCTTTAATTCTCTCTTTATAGTCCATAATAATTTATTTAGTTGTTACTCCACCATCTATAACGAATTGGCATCCTGTAACCCAGGAAGAAGCATCACTCAGTAAATATATTGCTGCGGGAGCTATATCCTGCACTTCACCATACCGTTTCAAAGGATAGGTTTCCATGTCTTTTTGATAATCTTCATCAGAGAGCGCCCCACTGGAATTAATAAGATTTGTATTAGTCATACCCGGATTGATGGTGTTTACCCTCACTTTTCTTCCAGCAAATTCAATAGCAGCATAGCGCATGTATGTACTCAATGCAGCTTTTGCGCAACCATAAATTACATTACCCGGAGTGATTCGATTATTGCCTGCAATGGATGAAATATATACTATGCTCCCTCCTTTATTGATTTTTTTCTTTTTATAAATCAATCGAGTAAGTTCTACCGCTGCAAAAAAATTCAGATTGAAAATTCTATCGAACTTCTCTCGCGTTGCAAATTGAAGAGCCAAAGTTCCACCGATACCTGCTGAGATTACTAAACCATCTATAACAGGCATATCACTGACCAACTTCGTCAAATCTTCCTGATTGGTTATATCAGCAGTTATATAAGTATTACCGTTTCCATCCATCTCATCCAAAACAGACTTTAGATTTTCCTCACTGCGAGCACAGACAACTATCTTACCGCCCATTTTTGAACATTCAATAGCTATCTCTCTTCCAATACCAGAAGAAGCGCCAACAACAAGAATTGTTTTTCGCTTGAGAGCAAAAGGATTAAACTCTACCATTATACTTCTACTAATTCAGATATTAATAAATGTTCTGTCTCAAAAGCAACCGTACCCCAACTAAGGCCTACACCAAATGCACAACCAATTATTTTGGTAGGCTTATCTTCAATTTTACCTTTCAATTGGGTAACAATCGTCAAGGGAATCGATGCCGATGATGTATTTCCAAAATGGAGCATACTATATGGCATCTTTTCAGCATCCAATTTCAACTTTTTACGGATTGTTTCTGTCATTTTGTAATTAGCTTGATGCAAAATCACATAATCAAAAGATGTGTAATCCATCTCATAGTTAGCTGTCAGCTTCTTTATGCTCTTTGGCGCTGTCGTAATACCAAAAGCAAATACATCCATACCCTTCATGCGAGTCTGTATAGCATGGCGCTTACGCCCATCTTCACACAACTCAAGCTTTAAAGAATCTTCATTAAACTGGTTTCTGCAACCACCACCCGGGCGAATAATCGCATCATAACCAGTACCATCAGTTCCCAAATCAAAATAGAACGGTTTTGCCTCCTTACTGTATTCCAATGCCGTAGCTGTACAAGCATAACCAAAGAGTTGATCCAGCTCTTCTTTTGCTTGTTTACGAGCATCACCAGCCAGCAGGATTGCTTTTTTAATATTCCCTGTCTGCATTAAACTGGATAATACGGACAATCCATACACCCAGCCAGAACAACCAAGATTGATATCCATTGCCATACAACTACGCTCTAATCCCAATTTAGCTTGCAGAATACACGCAGTTGCAGGAAGAATGTAGTCAGGAGTCTGGGACACGAAAACCAATGCACCAATTTCTTTCTTGTCCCACCCCAGATCTGCAATCAACTTTTCAGCAGCAGGGAGGCCAAGGTCAGAAGTTGTCAATCGTTCATCATAACGTTTCTCCTTGATACCAGTAGTTTGTACGAAGTCTTCAGCACCATACTTATCAGTAGTAGAAACAGAACCTTCGGCATGTTTAGGAACACCAGCCGATATGCCAGTGATCCTAACATTCTCTACTTTCAAATAAGCCATAAGACCTAAGCCTTACTTGCGACTACATTAAACAAGTCTTCAATGGTCTTTGAGTTGCGAATATCGTCACCCTTAATGGTAACGTCATACTCCTCATCAACCATTGCAATGATGCTAAGAGCAACAAGAGAACTCCACTCGTCAAGAGCCTTAAATTCTGTTGCAGCCGTGATTTCACTTACATCAGTATCGTCAAACTGATTTGCAAAATTCTCGATAAATTCATTTAATTTCATTATGGTACAATTTTGAATGATTATTATTGAATGTTCTAACATTTACCAACTATTTTTCTTAACCATCTGTAGTTTACACCAAAACCTATTACTTTATATATAGTCCACATAAACGTATATATTCTGGCTTTTAATGTAATGGGGAAATCTGTCTCTTTCATCAATTGATATATCTCTTGATAATAGGTTTCCCTTCTTTTATAGGCAATCACTTTTCCTACATAGAGGTCTTTTGATTTATCATAATATTTTAAATCAAAAATATTGTGATATTTCTCTTTCTTCCCCAAAATATCAAGCGTTAGAATGGTACGCAGGCATTTATCACATCGAGTACAATTCAAAAACTCATCTTTCACTTTTGCAATGTCTTCATTAAGTCCATCATTAGCAATAAGTTCTTTCCAACAAACATAGAGATATTTGTAAGTATCCTCAAAGTCTGCAATTTTTCTTGTTTTGTTTACTCTATCAAGACATGGATCACCATTTATTAACTCTGTTGTCTCAGTGGATAATGCCGGAAGTAAAAATGGCGATTGATAATGCATATCTTTATTCGAAAAACTCGTATCCCTTATATGAAACGAACTTGCATAGATGTATCTGCGAAAAAGCTTCTGCATACTCAAAACCACACTCATATTTCTAATCAATGCACACTGATTAAAATCAAAGCCTTCATAGAGTTTTGAGATATTTGATTCAACAGCTACTACCGGAATTTTCTTCGTTTCCGCATATGCGTCCACTAGTTTAAAGTCATTGTCATACGACTCTTTTACTTTATCCAAATTCTTATCTCCGTGAGCACCTACATTGAAATAGGTGAAATGAGTAAGCCTATACGATGGAGAACAATCAGTTCCAATATGGTCAATTATAGTTGAGAAGCTATCCACGCCAAGTGAGCAACCGGTAGCCACTGCTTTTGCTTGATAATTTTGATTAGACAAATGCTTACAATGAATTTTTATTTCTTTTCCACCATATATCTGAGCCAATATTGGTATTACTGTATGCACAAGATTATAATAAAGTTTTTCAGAAATTGTATCGCACTCAATATCTTGCCCCAATTTAATTGCCATCAGTAGGATACCTACAACGAAACAATCAGAAGATTCATTCGTGAGATACTGTCCATAATCTTTGGTTGTCGCATAGAATACTTCTTCCCCATTAGGATTTACTTCCGTTTTACTTTTATTATCAGACATATACGAAACTAAAAAGACCTTTCTATCCACTTCTCTAACAATCGGCTTACTTATACGAATCATATATAAATCTGTGCTTAAAATTTGAATAATTTTGCAGGATTGCCTATATAGGTTGACTCATTTTTAGGTTTTGTGAGGAGAATGCCACCCGGACCTAAGTTAACGCCTGAACCAATCCTATTATATTGCACTACAAATGACATGGCTCCAAAAAGGTTGCCATCTCCAACAGTAACACCACCAGAAATTCTTGCTCCAGGCATAAAAGCATTACAGTTACCGACAATGACTTCATGCCCGAAGCTGATATGTCCATTCATTATATTGAAATTACCCATAGATACATTGCAACTAAGATGACAATCTAAACAAAATATATTCCCTTTACCTAAACTTATTGTCTCGTCATCTGCAAACGTACAAGAAGGATGAATGATATTCGGATAATCTATCAATGGATTGGTAATACCTTCACTTATTTTCTTTAGCATTTGGGGATTGCCATTAGCAATTACGATATCTATTGGAGTTTTCCAAGAGTTTAATTCATCCATACCTCCTATGCAATCGCCATACTGAAGTTGTTTGCCTTTATCCACTCCATCATCAAAAAATCCGACAAAATTCCAATCAGGAGATTTTAGAGTCTTAAAAATCAAACAATATATTTCACGGCCAAAACCACCTGCACAATATATACCCAAATCTTTCATGACTTATTATCTGTTAATTGTGACCATTAAATTTCTCCATTGTTACCGATGTAGCAGATGAAATTCCTTCTCTCTTCAGTACAGATTTAATGGTAATAAAAATTATTTTTAAATCGGTCAGTAGCGAACAATGATCTACATACCACACATCTAATTTAAACTTTTCAGTCCAACTAATAGCATTGCGCCCATGGCACTGCGCCCATCCTGTGATACCAGGTCTAACCTCGTGACGACGCGCTTGTTCTTCACTATATAAAGGCAGATATTCCGGCAATAAAGGTCTTGGACCAATCAATGCCATATCCCCTTTCAAAACATTAATTAATTGCGGAAGCTCATCAATACTAGTGGCACGAACAAATTTACCCACATGAGTCAATCGTTTAGCATCCGGCAATAATTTGCCTTCTGCATCCCGCTCATCCGTCATACTTTTAAACTTTATCACACGGAATATTTTTCCATCCTTTCCAGGACGCTCCTGAGTAAAGAATGCTCCTGCACCTTTATTGGCAAAATATAACCAAATAGTAATAAGTAATAAAATGGGCCAAATAAAAGCTAGTGTACACAAAGCTATGATGAAATCAATCAACCGTTTAAAGAAACATTTATACATAACATTTATTTTGATAAAATAGTTCCTATTTGAGAATATATAGCTTCCTTATCAAGGAGTTCATCCACCAATCTCTCATTATTCAACTTCCACTCCCTATAATCATCCCAAAATTCCAAACACTGTAGAAGCACCTTATCAAAAGTATTGTCCTTAAAATCAAAATTGAGTCCAACCTTATATCGGTCAATCATATCAGCTGTTTCTCCTGGCAAAGAATTTAAAATAAAACAATTTGTTGCTACATAATCATTGAATTTATAACTATGAACAACTTTCGTCTTATCACGAAAAATATTCACCGCAATATCGCAATTAGCTAAGTATTTCAACAAGTCTCCATATTCCATAAATCCCGTAATCTCTGCATTTACTGAATATTGACTTATAAGATTTTCTATTTTAGCACGGCATACTCCATCTCCTATAAAAAAAAGTTTATATTGATATTTTCCATTAAGAACAGCCACCCCTTTTATCAATGATTCAAAATCATAACTCGTACCTAAGCTACCAGCATAACCAATCCATCTCTCTTCATTTGGCTTATTTAGAGTAAGTTTACTTTCAGCTACAAGTTTCTTCACTTCCTTCTTATCAACTCCTAAATATAAAGGATATATAGGAGCCCTATGATTATAAAAAGCAGCTTCGTTAGCATATTGTTTTGACTCTCCTAATATCACATCTGCCATCTTATATGATTGTATCGTAATATACTTCCAAGGGAAAATAAAAGATTCAAAAGCCTATTTTTTATTCCAACCACAATTGGCATTAAAGAATCAGGCCATAAGTCAATTACATCTATCACAAACTTCACACCATGTTTCTTGCAATATTTTCCACAAACATAAGCAGCAGTTGAAGTTGGCATGGCACAATAAATGGCCGTTGGAATTTCCTGAAGTGAATTCAAAAACTTTTTTAATCTATAAGCGAAAACAATATGACTATATATACGCTCAATAGAAATATTCTTTTTATATGCAGGAACATGAAGATAATGATTATTGATATTATCTATACATTCTTTATATCTTTTACTTCCATGATTAAAGTCAGAGGTTACAACATTTATTGCTAGATTTGATGTGTAGTGGAATATATTAGATATGCGTGAATTATTTGTATTAATACTCCCAAAAAGCGAAACTAATAGTATCATATTATATTTAACTTAATTTTCCAATCAATAAATCAATAAGCCTATCAATTTTATTAGACACCATAAGCCTTTGATCTATATCTATATATTCTCCATTTAAAAAATGTAACATACAGTCCGATATATCAGAAGAATCATAAGGATAGAAAGTTATAGGATTATGTACCACTTCAAAAGTATAAGGCAAGTTTGAAGCAATTACTGTAATTCCTTGTTGGAGTGCCTCTACTAAGGGTAGTCCAAACGATTCTTTTAATGAAGGGAATAATAAAGCCCGGGATTGCGAGAAAACCTCTAAAACCACATCGTGACTAATTGTTCCGAGATTATGTATTATTTCATATCCCGCACTTTGATTTATTTGCTTTATACGATTTTGTAAAATGGTATTTTTACATCCTATAGTTAGTGCGATGGTAAAATGGGCATGCCGAGACGCCTTTTCAATCGCATCTAACAACACATTGTTATTTTTATGAGTAGCACTTGATCCTGGATAAAAAAAATCATATTTCTTTTCAGCAACTTTTCTCTTTATATCTTCAAAAAAAGGAAGCACTAAAGGAGATATTCCAAATGTATTTTTCAACCGTATTGCCATTTCCGAAGTTTGACAAGCTACTATATCAACTTTTCGCATGAACAATTTTAATAAAATATAATATAAATATTTTCGCAAATTTAACCCAATGGTACTATCTATATTTGTCCATTTAGGTCTTTCTGCAAAAAAAAGATTATGGATATAGATGATTGAAGAAAGATTACGGCGAAATGGAGGCAAGTTACACAAAAAAAGAACCTTATTTCTACGACTAACGTATCTGACAAAAGTCTTGAATAGAGAAGTTCTCACAAGTCTGATATTTTTAGATTCTAAATATTTAAGTCTATTCAAAACATGCCCATAACCTATATAAATTATTGCATCTATATTTCTTTCTTTAATTCTTCGCAATAACAAATCCAATAACACTATCCCACCATTAGAATTAATTTGGGATGCTTCAATATATAGCATAAATAACTTATTGATTTATATAGTATAAATTCAAAAACTGATTTGCCACATTGACAATATTGAATTGCGATAAATCTATAGAGTCTAAATTATCATATATTCCATTATAGAATCTCAAAAAACGTTCAGAATCATAAAGTTTTGATGAAAAAGAAAAAATAGGACGATTTGCTAAGGTGTAATCTATTAATTTACTTGGGCTCTGATTATTTGAGGAATTTTTCACATTTATCAGAAAATCCATTTTACTGAGTTCCAAAATCAATTTATCACGTGGTATAGAATCAATTATCAACATACGTCCATCCAATTTATCAATATAGGGTCTAAGACACTTCATACTATCTTGAACATTAATATTTGTATAAATAACAAAACGAAAATCCAAAGTAAAGTCAGACAAAAAATCTAAAAATATTTGAGGATTCCGAATATCAGAATAGAATAAGCCAGCAAAAGCAAATGTAGGTACAGAATTTGGCGTATATGTCGATAATTTAATTCCGTTAAAATTGAATCCTTGAGGTATAACTTTTATATGATCATCATCCTTCAACCACCTATAGGAGTTGATTGCTATATCTGTTGGAATAGAAATAAAATCAAATCGATTTATACATTTTTTTTCTATGAACTGGAAATAGGGAGCAACTTTAGTTGCAATATTAAATTTAGAAAAAGGATCACCATAATCTGCAACATAACAATCGGCAATATTCCGACCTGCAATTTTATGTGCTACTGCCCAATGAATGGCAAAAGGAAGACCTATTGAGATTAATAAGTCGTATTTTTGTTCAAAAGTCAATAAATTCTTAACTTTTAGGTACAAATAAAACCATTTATTGGTAGAAATATAAAACAAAAACTTCCCGAGATATTGTTTAATATTTGAAAAGAATCCACTATTACTGTATTGTACTTTTTTGGAACTATCAATACACCATTTAAAGGCATGCAAATTTATCAGTTTAACATTAGGTGTTTTATCTATAGACAACAATACCCCATCGGAGTTTAATACTGTTATTGCATTTATAACCGTTACTTGATGTCCTCTTCTAGCAAATTCATGAGCCAATTCCGTTGCACGAAAAGCCCTTGGTACGTTTAATGGATAATAGTAAGCTGTTACAATTACAATTCTAAGATTTTCCATATTCTAATTGATAAATTGAAAATACAGATGACAAAGAAACCCAATACAATGGTAATGCTATGAATGAACGTGAAAACAATGAATAAGTCAACATCTGAATAAAAAAGAGTGCAAAAAATATATATCTACTGCGATTATTAATTAGCTTATAAGAACAAGTCACTCCCCAAAGAGTCATTATTATATATAGTATTCCTCCCAAAAGTCCCCCTGCCATTAAGCTTTCCAAAAAAGAATTATGAACATAATCCCCCTTTATATCACCTGAAGTGAGCAAAAAAGATTGTCCTAATAAGGGATTATCAGAAAAGATTGCCCAACCTTGGTTATAGTAAATATTTCTTCCAGACATACCATTTCCATCCCCTTTAAAAATTGTAAGAAAGCGATCTATAAATTGACTTTTAAAAACCTCTTGAAAAAAGATATTAATTTCATCAATATAGATAACAAACAAAGAAACTAAAATAGAAATAAGCAATAATAGTCTGAAACTAATACGATTACTGAAGATAATTATTAAGCATACTAATAAAGCCAACATTGGACTTCTTGAATTAGCAAGGATAATAGACAATGCCCCACATAATATTCCTAATCCTCCCAATATACCAATAATCAGTTTTTTATGATGACAAATAAGAAGAGAAAATGAAATGAGAACCAGTGTCAGTCCTAAATGTCCATAGCCAATCGTATCTAGCATAGCGTTAGCCTCAAACCGCCCCTCATTGCCAACATAAGTTTTCATCGCAATAGAAGTCATTACATTAGAAAACGAATAAATTAAAGCTAAAAAATAAAACACAAATAATATTACAAGAAGAGTTTCTATATGTATCTTGGAAAAAGGAATGCGCCTACATGCTTGATAAGGAAGAGCTGCAAGCAGAAAGAAATACACTATGTATGTTATATTATTCTCAAAAATTGTATTATAAATACCATCTATATATATATTTACATAAACTCTAGCACCATATATACATAAAAACAAAAATACTATTACATCGAAGAATCTAATATAAATTTTAGGATATAACACACATAAATACAAATAACACACAAGATAAAAGAATATTAATCCCGATGTTATGATTGATATTCCACTTCCAGTCACCAAATAAGTCCTCAAATCGAAAATAATGAGCAAACATAGAAATAAGTGCATTATCCAATTGCGAAAAGAAATTATATTAATCCGAAACAATTTCATAAATCAATCTAAAAAGAATTTCTCCATTGACTTGTAACTAGTTCGCAGAAATCGTTTTGCTCTCATAATTAGAATTTTATCCTTATTGATAGAATTAGATCTTCTGATTAATTGCAATATATCCTCTTCTGACAATTCTCTCACAAATTCAGCAGCATTAGTATTAGGTAAATGAATAGCAGCAAGTTTATTATAACAAATAATCTTAATGAACGAATTAAACATAACACTTTGGGATTTATAGCTCAATAATATATTTTTCTTATTTTCAATAAAATCAGTAATATCAATATATCTATTAGCATATAAATAAGTCAAAGGCGTTTGTACTTCATATAAACACATTCGACCTCTATAATGAATATTTTGGATAGCTGCAAATGATGCCAAGGCTGCATTGGTATGGTCTATATTAACATCTATAGGAGATAATACATAAATTATATCAGGATTGGAGTTTTGGATAGCATGAGCTATTTCAGATATAAGACTTTCAGAAACAGTAAATTCAAAGCTTATTTTATTTAGAAAAATTGTTTTTATTTTAGAAAAATAATTTGACAAGTTAAGAGCTTCATGTCTTCTCATAGCAACCATTTCTTGACGAGTAACAGATGGATTGAAACTTTTACATCCATCTGTTACATACAATATAGTAATATCATGATTCAATGTACTATGCTTTAAAAGAGTTCCTCCTAATCCTAATATCTCATCATCACTATGTGCAGCAATCACTAAAACTTTTTGAGAGGTAAGATCAAGAGGCAAGAAATTTGTTTTCTTCAGCCTAAAGAAAAAAACATAATCTATAATGAATAGTAATCTATCAACTATAAGATGAGCCAAAAACCAATATAGTTTAATGAAAAAACTTTTTATTTTATATAAAATCATAAAGTTGAGAATAAATCTATCCATTTATCTGTTACACTCTCAAGGGAAAAAGATTTTGTCATTTTTTTTGCTTCCTTTGCCAACTTAATCCGTAAATCAACATCCATCATCAACATCTCAAGTTTTGATATGTACTCTTCCTGTTTATAAGGAGTTATAGAAAACCCATTAACATTATTAATAATAAAATCATTGATTGACGAAAAACTTGCATAAGCAATAGGTATTGCACCGAAATACATTCCTTCTAACAATGACATACTTAATCCTTCTGATTCTGAAACGAGACATACAATACTAGCTTTTATGAGGTAAGGTACAACATTTTTTCTCCTCCCTATAAATGAAATATTCTGCAAATGCAATTTCTCAGCAATGTCCATATTATATGTTAAATCATCCCCATCTCCTATCAATTCTAGCCGCCAATCAGCATGTTTATACCATATTTTATCCCATATATACAACAACCGACTAACATGTTTATGGGACTCAACAATTCTTCCAACATAGACAATTTTCTTTTCTTTGTTAGCAAGGAACTCATCATCTATATTTATATCTTCAAAATTTACACAGTTGGGTATAACATAAACTGGGCTTCACTATTTTGGGTACAAAGTGCCTTAAAATCATTAATATGCGATGCAGAGAGTAATACAAATGCAGAAGAAAATGCTTCTGCAGCTTTTAGTCTATTAATATAAATGCTCTTAATCCTTTGTTTATACAATGATAAAAAATGTACGTTTTATTAATGGTTTGAAACCTTTTTGGGATATCTGATATTTCAAATCCTTAATTTCACCCAAAGGATCACTGTGTATAACAGACAGTACCTTATATTTTTTCTTATGCCTTAATGCAACATACAAAAATGTTGTAACATCGCGATATACCCCCTGATTAATGATGATATCAACTTTATCATCTTCCAATATCGTATGGAAATATTGAATATTAATATCACTCATCAAAACAGAAGATGGTAATGATAAATGATGAAAACGAAACGAATTCAAATTATCATATTCATTTAATGTCTGAATACAAGATAATACAGTAACGTTTAATCCTCTATCTAACAAAGATTCCGCTATTATCTTTGTAATAGATTGCACACCACCACAGGATGGGAAACTTCTTAATACAAATAAAACATTCATAAAATTATCTCTTCATTACCAATGACAATATTTGCTTCAAGAATTTACGTTCCACAAATAAGAAAATCAATAAAACTGAAACAGTAGAAAATAATTTCAATAGAAAAAGTCCAAACCGTGATTCAACACCAAGCCCCTCCAAACAATAATTTAAGAGTAACATTATTATTATAGAAATTAAAATGAAACGAACATTGTAAACAGATTGCTTAAATGAAATTCCTATTTTTTTATCAAGTAGATAAAAAATACCGGGATAATGTATATATAAAGCTAAACTCCTAACAACAACATAATAAAATAAACCATATTTAACAGAAAGCAATAAAAACGGTATTGCCACCAAAATACTTACACTTGTATTAACCGCAATTTCTTTAAAATATCCCTTAGACCTAACCCCCTCGATAAAAGCAGAATAAAAAGACTCAAGTCCCATAATCAGAAACATAATACCTAAAATTGATGATATTTCACTCCATGTGTTAGAAAAGAAGCAATCTGATATATAACTATTAAATATATATACAAATAATCCAAGACTTGCTCCCAATAAAAATACAACCTTTTGACTAAATAAAAGTGCCTCTCTTAACAGCTTTCCACTATTCTGGTAACGTGAGAAAGCACTGAATAACACAGGTAATATAGGAGTAAATAACAATCCGATTGCAGTATTAAACAAGGTTTTGGAAGTAGTATATAAGCCTAAATCATTTACAGATAAAAACTTTGATATCAAAAAAGTATCAAAGCATACTGGTATCCAAACACATATTTGCTCTATCGTATTCCATATTGATTTACCTATAACACGATAAATCATATGCCAATTAATGTATAATATCGGTTTCCATTTACTTTTAACCCATAATACCACAGTATTTAATAAAGAACCTGCAATAGTACTTAAAACTATGGCCCAATAGCCACCACCTGAAAAAGCGATAGGCAATGCTATCAATAATGGAGAACATATTGTTATAAGTCTTATATAAAATAAAAATCTAAAATCTAAATTTCTTTTTCTAATGGCATTTTGAACAGAACACAATGAGTACAACAATATTTGTACAGACATGACTTTTATCACAGAGTCTGATTGAGGCTGAGAATAAAATGATGCGAGTTCTTTTGAAAAAAGAAAAACCACCAAAAATAATATAATGCCAACAAATATATTTAGATAAAAAGCAGCATCATATAATTTTTGGATATTACCCTCATCATCTTCTGCTTGAATAAGAACTTTACTTGTCCCCATATCACTCACAACATAAATGAGTCCTAAAATTGTTGTAGCAACTGACACAACTCCAAAATCCGATGGTGACAGTATATGAGTAAGTATTAAGAAAACAGCAGGGCTAATTATTTTTGCAATAATTTCAGCCAATACTGACCACAATGTCGCATTTAAAGTATCTTTCAAAAGTGGCATTACTCACATTATTTCAACGTATACACAATTCTACTACACGCCAGCCCATCCCCGTAAGGATTCACCGCCTTACTCATTCTTTCATAACATGCTTCATCATCCAACAAAACAGCAACTTCACCTATAATCTTATCATAATTTGTTCCTACTAATTTCACAGTTCCAGCTTCCAGCGCCTCTGGACGCTCTGTCGTATCACGCATCACAAGTACTGGCTTCCCAAGTCCGGGAGCTTCTTCCTGAATACCACCGCTATCTGTCAAAACTATAGCGGATTTCTCCATCAGATAAACAAAAGAAAGATACTCTAAAGCCTCTATGAAGAACATATTCCCTAAATTGGATAAATCTTTGCCAAATACCTCATGAATTGGTTTACGAACATTGGGATTTAAATGCATCGGATAGACAAAATCAACATTTGGATATTTCTTTGTAAGAGTCTGAATAGCCCGACACATAGAAACAAATCCGTCACCGAAATTTTCACGACGATGACCTGTTATCAAGACTAATTTTTTTCCATCTAACAAGCGGTTGATGTCATAACCGGCAGTTTTCAAAATGCCTTTCAGCTCTTCATCAAACCTCTTATCACTCTTTATCTTATCTACAACCATGTAAAGTGCATCTATTACTGTATTACCTGTCACTATTATAGCTGATTCCTTTACACCTTCATCCAACAGATTCTGACGACTCAAAGGAGTTGGAGAGAAATGATAACTGGCAATACGCCCTGTTATCACTCGATTCATCTCCTCCGGCCAAGGGCTATATATATTATGAGTCCGAAGTCCCGCCTCTACATGTCCCACTGGAATCTGCTGATAAAAAGCAGCCAATGCCGAAGCCGTAGAAGTGGTTGTATCACCATGAACCAAAACAACATCTGGCTGTACCTCTTTCAAAACATCACGCATACCTATCAAAACACGAGCTGTCACATCATACAAATCCTGTCCTGGTTTCATAATATTCAAATCATAATCAGGAATGATTTCAAATATATGCAATACCTGATCAAGCATTTCGCGATGCTGACCGGTAACACATACGATTGTCTTGAACTCCTCCGGATATTTTTGAAATTCTTTCACCAGAGGAGCCATCTTTATGGCTTCGGGACGAGTCCCGAAAACCAACATAATCTTCTTCATGCTATAAGGTATTTATTATTTCTTGTAAATTCCGCAAAAGTCAAGAATTACTTTCCGATCATTATATGGCAGAGATTTAAATACAGAATGAGCAACCAGAAAAACGACGATATCAGCCTTCTCATAGGCTTCTTTATAATCTGTAAGTTTAAATACGTTGTGTTCCTGCACATTAGGTTCCACTACTAAAATATCTGCATTATTACAGCTTTGCATCACTTTAGTAGTAATATACTTGGCAGGAGCTTCACGCAAATCATCAATATCGGGTTTAAAAGCCAGCCCCATCATAGCAATAGTAGGTTTACGATGATATTCCAATTCAAACTTCAACATAGCATTCCGCACTTTCTCTGCACACCAGAATGCTTTATAGTTATTGATTTCACGGGCAATAGATATGATTTTAGATTCCATGGGAAATTCTGCCGTAATGAAATAAGGATCAACCGCTATACAATGTCCTCCAACACCACAACCTGGTTGAAGGATATTCACACGAGGATGTTTGTTCGCCAAGTTTATCAATTCCCAGACATTGATTCCTGCTTTATCACAAATCAGAGAGAGTTCATTGGCAAAAGCTATCTGTACATCACGGGAGGAGTTTTCTGTCAGTTTACACATTTCTGCCGTTTTACAATTAGTGCGATGGAGCGTTCCTTGTACAAACTTACTATAAAACTCAATAGCCCTATCTGTAGAAGCTTCATTCAGACCGCCAATGACCCGGTCATTATGAACTAACTCATAAATGACGTTCCCAGGAAGAACACGCTCCGGACAATAAGCAATATAAATTTTATCTCTCAATTCCGGACGTAATCCAAATATCAAATCACACATTTTATCAGTAGTACCTACCGGTGATGTAGATTCTATGACATACAAATCTCCCTCTTTCAACAAAGGAATTACGGCACGGGTAGCAGCTTCCACGTAAGAAATATCAGGCTCATGATTTCCCTTAAAAGGAGTAGGTACCACCATAAAATAGGCATCACTCACTTCTGGAGTTGTTGAAGCCTTCAACTGACCGATAGTAACGACTTCTTGAAGAAGCTCCTGCATACCTGGTTCAATGATATGCAACTTACCCTGATTAGTCATTTCTACAACTTTGGGATTAATATCAACCCCGATAATCTGAATTCCGTGTTTAGCAGCAATAATCGCAGTAGGCAGGCCAATATAACCCAACCCCATAAAACATGCTTTCATATCAATAAAAGTTATCTATTTTTTATGATTTCCTTATCACACCCAAATCCTATTCCACTTCCTCAAACGGATATGGATTTTCTTCGATATTTTTCAATTCTTCGATGATTACAGTTTGTTCCGAAGTCAAATTATCTTTGTTCCAACCTTCAATAATCGCATAGGCTTCTTGAAACAAGACCTCTTCATAAGCCTCCCCATATGTATAAGTCAGTAGTCGGACTTTAAGTAAAGAAGCAGGCAACTGCTCCAAAACAAGACAAATCCGATTCAATACCATTTGTTTCTTTTGCTCCTTATCCCCATCATCATAAATGGTAGCATTATACCCCATCAAAAGAGCCAGACACAAATTCGCCTCCTCTTCAACATCGGAACTTTGAGCAGAAAAAAGAGAATCGGACTTAACAAGCACTTCCTTATTCAACCGGCAAAAAGTGTCGGAATAGACCGGCTCACCGTCCATACCAAGATACATCAGCTCATGAGCTGCATGCTGAAGCTCAAGAGCACGGGAAGTTAAATCATTCATTATTATGATATATGATTAAAATATAAGATTATACCTATTTAGAAGTCACCCGATTATTTTCAGATAGGATTTGGGGACTTTGACACTTGCCGTCAAAAGATCTTTAATACGGATAACGACGTATGTTTTATTGGCTTCGATGGCAACCTCACCTTCAATACCGCTGAGTTCGCCTTTGATAACTTTTACTTTATGCCCAACAGTCAGAATTTCGCTATCAAGGCTGACACCGTCAGGATTCAGATCCATCACGAACATAAAGTCCTCCATTTGCTTATCTGGTACCACTAGCATGGAATGCGTGGCAAGGTCCTTCATATAAAAAAGGGGGACATTATAGATGTTGGATATATCGCAGGCTGTCTGCTTGGTGGAATGAACAAATACCAAATTGCGGATTACCGGAACTTCGCTACGCTTGCGACGATACTTCAATTGAGAAATGACAAAGCGCGTGGGAAGATAATAGTCAAGCTCCAAATGCTCTTCCGATTTAAGTCTGTCCAAAGATTTCCGGACTGTGAATTCCTGCTTGTCACGGGTGCGAGCCGCAAACCAATATTTCTGTTGTTCAGTCACTTAGGAATTTTCTTTCGAATGAATCAGCTCAGTTCCGGGTGCGCTTCGCGGTTTGAACGAGACATTTTCCCACCCAAACCGTATTGTACACTTTTGCAATGATAATAAGTTATTAAAGAAGATATTAGACTCATAAAAGTGTCCAATAAACGTTCGTTTAATAAACGTCTATTTTTAAGAAAATAAGTAGAGGCATAAAAGTTAAAAAGGAACAGAACTTTAATATGTTAAATGTTAGACGTACACTACTGCAATTCAATAGATTAATATGAAACAGAAATCACTTTGGGAATATTTTTATTAAACATTTTGTTAGTTCAAAAAATACAGCTTATCTTTGCGTTCATTAAACGAACGTTTAAAAAACACCTCATCATTTCCAATATATCATTCTACATTCCAATATCTTACCCTTATAAATGCATTATTGAAGTTTCGTAAATATACCTACTGATAAATGGGAATTTATCGCACAGAACGCAAGTGAAATAAAAGCCCACTTCCATAACCTATGGAGAGAGTGAAAGCCCATGGATTTCTATCTAAAACACAAGCATTCCTTTGCGTTTCGCCCTTGCTTGGTCTACTGTTGCATAAGGAATTAGTGACGCCTAACGGCCATGAACAACCCTGCTAACGGCCATGAGGCAATCGTTTAACGACCATAAGCAGGGTTGTTCATAGCCGTTAGGCGTCACTAACTCCAAGGCTTTTACGGATGAAGTACGTAGCCCGCGCCTATTGCGCACAAGGCACAAACGTATTGTACAGCAACTTAAAAGGACATTAGACTCCATTATTCATAGTCGGGCAAGCTCGAAAATGCAGGAAAACTACACCGACCGATTTATGTAACCCACGCACGGTATTATGGTAGAGGATAATAAGTTAGACAAAACTCAGGCGTTTTCGGCAGGTGGAAGCAAATTTTGCTTCCACCTTTTCAGGTTGCTTCCACCGCAGAGTAAATGCCGATGGATAGGGGGATGCAGGAGGTGGGTGGAAGTGTGGAAGCAAAACAGATGCAAATTTATGTTTCAGCAACACGCCTCAGTTTTAAAAAAGATGTAGTACAAAGACATAATATATAATAAGTGTTACAAATACACATTTTATGCCCCGACACTCTTGCAAATGTCGAAAAAGTCCGTACATTTGCAATGTGTTTTTCATAGTATTAGATTTAAGGTTAACAAAGGTTGGAGTACAGCGGTACTCCTTTTTTTATGCCCATACGTACCGTCCCGGTTCTCCAATAAAATTTTCACGTAAAATGCAAGGCAACTTTTTATATCCATTTAGTTTTTGGCTATCTTTGCACTGCTTTTGGCGGGCATAGGCACGCATAAAGCAGCTTAACTAACAATAAATCAATAATTAAAAACAGAAAATTATGGCAATGCATACATGGTTTGAATGTAAGATCCGTTACGAGAAAACAATGGAAAATGGAATGAACAAGAAGGTGACCGAACCGTACCTGGTAGATGCCCTCAGTTTTACGGAAGCGGAAGCACGCATCATCGAAGAGATGACGCCGTTCATTTCGGGAGAGTTCACCGTATCGGACATCAAACGTGCCAACTATAGCGAATTGTTCCCCAGCGAAGAGGAAGCTGCCGACCGCTGGTTTAAATGTAAACTGGTTTTCATCACACTGGACGAGAAAAGCGGTGCGGAAAAGAAAACCTCTACCCAGGTATTGGTGCAGGCTGCCGACCTGCGTGATGCAGTGAAGAAACTGGATGAGGGCATGAAAGGCACAATGGCCGACTATCAGATAGCATCTGTAGCGGAAACCGCCATTATGGATGTATATCCGTACAGTGCAGAGCCCGACGACAAACCGGAAGTTTAATTTGAGTGATGAGTTATAAGTTATGAGTTATTATTGCGACCCATAACTTATAACTCATAACTCATAACTCAAAAAAACGATGATTGCAGAGAATTTAAAACAAGTACTGAGCGAACTGCCTGAAAAGGTACGGCTGGTGGCTGTTTCCAAATTTCACCCCAACGAGGCGATAGAAGAAGCGTATCGTGCCGGCCAGCGTGTGTTCGGAGAAAGTAAGGTGCAGGAAATGACCGCCAAATACGAAAGTCTGCCCAAAGACATAGAATGGCATTTCATCGGGCATCTGCAAACAAACAAAATAAAATATATCGTTCCTTACGTAGCGCTGATTCATGGCATAGACTCCTACAAGCTGTTGGCCGAGGTGGACAAGCAGGCTGCCAAAGCCGGAAAAACCGTCAACTGCCTGCTACAGCTGCACATTGCCCGGGAAGAGACCAAGTTTGGATTCAGCTTTGACGAATGCCGGGAAATGCTGGCAGCCGGTGAATGGAGAGAGCTCAAGCATATCCGGATATGCGGATTGATGGGCATGGCCACAAATACGGACAATGACGAACAAATCAAAACAGAGTTTTGTTCTTTAAGTAGCTTCTTCAATGAAGTGAAAGCCAAGTGGTTTGCCGATGCAGAGTCATTCCGGGAACTGTCCATGGGAATGTCTCACGATTACCACGAAGCCATTGCAGCCGGGAGCACCTTGATACGTGTAGGAAGCAAGATTTTTGGAGAAAGAAACTATTAACCATAAAAAATCATTATCATGGCAACATTAGAAACTACTTTTGCAGGGCTGAAACTCAAAAACCCCATTATCGTCAGCAGCTCCGGACTGACAGACAGTGCCGCCAAGAACCAGAAACTATCTGAGGCCGGTGCAGGTGCCATTGTGCTAAAATCACTCTTTGAAGAGCAAATCATGATGGAGGCTGACTGGATGGGAGACCCGAATATGTATCCCGAAGGCAGTGACTATCTTGTAGGATATATCCGTGAACATAAGTTAGGCGAATATCTGAACTTGATTAAGGAAAGCAAAAAGGTTTGCAACATCCCCATCATAGCCAGCATCAACTGCTATCAGAATGCCGACTGGGTGGAATTTGCCGCCAAAATAGAAGAAGCCGGCGCAGACGCACTGGAAATCAATATCCTTGCACTGCAGACGGATGTACAGTATACGTATGGAACCTTCGAGCAGCGCCACATCGACATCCTAAGCCACATCAAGAAGACGGTCAAGATACCCGTCATCATGAAGCTGGGTGACAACCTGACCAATCCGATAGCTCTGATAGACCAGCTGTATGCCAACGGTGCCGCCGCAGTAGTGCTGTTCAACCGCTTCTACCAGCCGGACATCAACATTGAGAAAATGATACAAGTATCCGGTAACGTATTCAGCAATGAATCCGATTTGTCCAAAGCCCTGCGCTGGATAGGCATCGCTTCGGCAGCCGTAAACAAGCTGGACTATGCCGCTTCCGGTGGTATTCACTCGCCCGAAGGCATTGTCAAGGCAATATTGGCAGGTGCTTCGGCCGTAGAGATATGCAGTGTACTTTATCAGAATTCAGCTACCATCATTGAAGAATACATCCGCTTCCTCAACTTGTGGATGGACCGCAAAGGTATGGAAACCATCAGCCAGTTCAAAGGTATTCTGAACGTAAACGACCCGAAGGGAGTCAATACCTTCGAACGTACACAGTTCCTGAAATACTTCTCTTCACATGAATGAGACAAAAGACTGACAAGAAGACAATAAAATTGAAAGGGTGATAACACTACAATGACGTTATCACCCTTTCATTTTATACTATACCGCTATCTTTTTATTTCTTCTTATCCAGCGCCTCAAAGCAGGAATTCTTGCTCACGAACTCCGGAACAATATCCTTCATGGCAGCAACAATTTTCATCTGGTCATAGGTGTAACTTACATCAATCAGTTTCTGAATACGCTCCTTCACCTCGTCATAGTCATACTCACGCACCGTAGCAATCATAATCTTCTCATGATAGGTGGGCTTTGTAAGCTCCTTCACATTCAAGAGTTCCTCGTAGAGCTTCTCGCCATGACGGAGACCGGTAAATTCAATCTTCACATCCGTACGTCCGGAAAGGCTGATCATACGCTTGGCAAGGTCCACAATCTTCACCGGCTTACCCATGTCGAAGATGTAGATTTCACCGCCGTTGCCCATACTACCGGCCTCAAGAACAAGGCGGCAAGCTTCGGGAATGGTCATGAAGTAACGGATTATCTCAGGATGGGTCACTGTCACCGGGCCGCCACGCTGAATCTGGTCGCGGAAACGGGGAATGACAGAACCGTTGGAACCCAGCACATTGCCGAAACGCGTAGTGATGAACTGAGTGGCATGGCCTCCCTCCTTCTGCAACTTCTTCGCAAGAGACTGCACATAAATCTCGCAAATACGCTTGGAACAGCCCATCACGTTTGTAGGGTTAACAGCCTTGTCCGTAGAAATCATCACAAACTTCTCGGCACCGTATTTCACGGCAAGATCGGCAACGGTGCGCGTGCCGAATACGTTCACCTGGATGGACTCGGAAACGTTGTCCTCCATCATCGGCACATGCTTGTAGGCGGCCGCATGGAAAATATACTGGGGCTTGAACTCCCTGAAGATATCCTCCATGCGCGTGGCATTGGAGATGTCGGCTATGATGGTCTCGGCATCGATGTCGCGCCAACGGTCCTGAAGTTCCAGACGGATGTCGTGCAGAGGGGTCTCGGCCTGGTCCACTAAAATAAGTTTATAGGGGATTGAACGAAGCCACCTGGCGCATGATTTCACTGCCGATGGAGCCGGCGGCGCCCGTAATCATCACACGCTTGCCCTCCAGATGAGAGGCAACCTTATGGATATCTATCTCGATAGGATTGCGCTGAAGCAGGTCCTCAATCTGAATTTCCTTCAACTGTGTGCGGCTCAGCGCCTGGCCGTTCCACTCGCTCAAGGGAGGCGCGGTCATCAGTTTGATGTTGTGCACCAGCAGGCGGTCAGCCATGTCGGACTTCTTCAGTTCCTCCATCTTGGCAGGAGAAATGATGATGGTCTGCACATCGCGGTCGTTCAGCACATCAATCAGCGTATCATCGTTGGGGAACACCCTGACACCCATCATCACCTTGTTGATAAGCTCAGGTTCGTCCGCAATGAATCCGCGCAGACGGTAGTGGTTGCGCAGATTGACACGCAATGCCTTGGCAATGTTGACCCCGGCTTCCTTGGCACCGTAAATGAACACGTTGGCACTGTGGGTGCCGTCGAAGTTCAGCGCCTCGAAGAAAGTCTTGACAATCACACGGGAGCATGCCATCATGGCAAAGCTGATGATATAGGACATGAACAGCACGCTGACCGGAGCCAGGTTAAACTCCAAATAGCTTTCCGTCAGGACGCTCGTTATCATCAGCAGTGCATACGACACCGTCAATGACACAAAAATGCGCATGATATCCACAAAGGAGGAAAAGCGCAACACATTGGAATACGTACGGAAAACACGGAAGAAAATCAAGTTGACAACAACCGTCCATAAAATGGTCTTGTCAATGGTAGAGGATTCCAAAAAAATGCTTCTGAAATCATATCGGAGAGCATAGGCCAACAGACTGGATATGACGATGATAAATACGTCAATTAATAGAATAGTCCATATCGGAAGCACTTTCGCGGAAAGATACCGATGAAAAAAATTTCGCTTCATTTCGCTTGACAGTTTTGTTTTAGGCGAGGCAAAGATACACTATTTTAGTCAAAACGGACAAGAAATCGATAAAAAAATGTTATAATAATTATTTATCGTCTATAAAGAAACCATCCCGCCTCCCCCGTTTTAACAGTCGGAAAGCGGGATAGAAATAGTTTTACCCCGGAAAATGCGGTATCCGCTACATCAGATTACTTGCCAACTCGCTCAACTGGCTACGCTCCCCTTTCACCAGATTGACATGGGCAAACAAGTTCTGGTCCCTCATACGGTCTATCATATAGACAAGTCCATTGGACTGACTGTCCAGATAGGGTTGGTCTATCTGCTGAATATCACCGGTAAACACCATTTTTGTGCCTTCACCGGCACGGGTGATGATGGTCTTAATCTCATGCGGAGTCAGGTTTTGGGCTTCATCAATAATACAGTAGGTCTCGCTCAAACTGCGCCCGCGGATAAAGGCTAATGCCTCGATGACCAATTGTTCACTTTTTTGCATATCCTCCAAGCGTTTCACTTCAGAGGAATTGGCAGCGAACTGATGCTTGATTACATTCAAATTATCGAACAAAGGCTGCATGTAAGGAGCCACTTTCTCATTGGCATCACCGGGAAGGAATCCAAGGTCTTTATTGGATAGGGCCACGATGGGACGTGCCAGGAGAATCTGCTTGTAGTCGGTAAGTTTTCCCAATGCGGCGGCCAATGCCAGCAGGGTCTTGCCGGTTCCCGCCTTACCGGTCAGGGCAACCAGCTTGATGTTCGGGTCGTTCAGCACCTCAAAAGCAAAGCTCTGCTCGGCATTGCGCGGCTCAATGCCATAATTCTTTGTCTTGTGGACCCGGCAAATCGAATGGGCAAAGGGATTATAACGCGCAAGCACACTGCTGCGGTCACTCTTCAGCACAAAACATTCGTTGGGACGAATGATGTCCTTAAAATCGAACTCGCTGATGTCCAGTCCTTCTTTGGAAGAATAAATGCGATCTATCAGCGCAGGGTCAATACCCTCGAACACTTCATTCGACTTTTCGAATATATCCACATTGATTACCTTATCATTGATGTAGTCTTCGCACAGCAGACCGATGGAACGCGCCTTCATGCGCAGATTCACGTCTTTCGTGACAAGGATGGTTTTCATTTTAGGCTTTTTGGTGGAAAGCCAGTCCACTACCGACAGAATCTGATGGTCGGGGATGCGTTCGGGAAAGGAATCACGTACTCGGGGAGAGTCCACCATGCCTGCCACCACAAACAGACGGCCCAAGCCCTCTCCCAATGGCGCCCCTTTGGTGAACAGATTATCATCGGTAATCAAATCAAGCTCACGGACGAACTCACGCGCATTGAAATTAATCTGCTCATTACCTTTCTTGAATTTGTCCAGTTCTTCAAGGACTACGATGGGAAGATAAATGTCATTCTCCTGAAAATTCTTCAAACAGTTATAATCGTGAAGAATCACATTCGTATCAATCACAAAATTTTTCTTAGCTCCCATACACGTTAGATTTAAATTGTTAATACCTTTGCATAAGCTTAAGATAAGCTACACTGCAAGCAATTTCAAGCAAGCTTGATTGCGTCCGGTCTGCATTATCTTTGTCGCTTTTAAAGATAACAAATTAATAGGGAGAAAGGATTGCTTCTCCGTTAAATATTATAAAAGATGGATTATCAGAACACTTTAACTTACTTATATAACAGTGTGCCCATGTTTCAGCAGGTGGGCGGCTCAGCATACAAGGAGGGGTTGGAAAATACTCTGACCCTGGACGAACATTTCGGACATCCCCACCGCAGTTTCCGCAGCATTCATGTGGCCGGTACCAATGGAAAGGGTTCCTGCTCGCATACGCTTGCCGCCATACTGCAAGAGGCAGGATACAGGGTCGGGCTCTATACCTCGCCCCATCTGGTGGATTTCCGGGAGCGCATCCGGATTAACGGACAGCCTATACCCGAGGAATACGTCATCCGTTTTGTAGAGCAGGAACGTGGCTTCTTCGAACCCCTCCATCCCTCTTTCTTTGAGCTGACCACCGCCATCGCCTTCCGCTACTTTGCCGATGAAAAGGTGGATGTAGCCGTAATCGAGGTGGGACTAGGCGGACGCCTGGACTGTACCAATATCATCCGTCCGGATGTATGCATCATCACCAACATCAGTTTTGACCATACCCAATTCCTGGGGGACACCTTGGCAAAAATCGCAGGAGAGAAGGCAGGAATCATTAAAAGCGGTATCCCCGTTGTAATCGGCGAGACCACTCCCGAAACGAAACCGGTATTTCTGGAAAAAGCACAGACAACGGGTGCTCCCATCTACTTTGCCGAAGAGAATGACCGTGAAGACTATCCCGGAATAGAATACGAACTGAAAGGGCTCTACCAGCAGAAAAATGCCCGGACCATCCTCACCGCCCTCCCGCTACTGAAAGAAGCCGGCTACCGACTGGACGGACAAGCAGTGCGCAGTGGCTTTGCCCGTGTGGTGGAACTGACGGGCTTGATGGGACGCTGGCAAAAACTGCAGGACTCGCCCACCCTGATTTGTGACACCGGCCACAATGTGGGAGGCATCACCTACATTACAGAACAACTGAAACAGCAGGCTTACCGCCAGCTACACATCATCATAGGCATGGTGAATGACAAGGATATACGGGGGGTACTGGCCCTGCTGCCCCGGGAAGCGACCTACTACTTCACCAAAGCCAGCGTGAAGCGAGCATTGCCCGAAAGCGAACTACAGGAGCTTGCCGAAGCAGCAGGTCTGGAAGGACATTGCTATCCTGATGTACCTGCCGCCGTGCGGGCCGCACAAGAAAAAAGCCTCCCGGAAGATTTCATCTTCGTGGGAGGCAGCAGTTTCATTGTGGCCGACTTGTTAGCGAACCGCGATGCACTCAATCTCTACTAAGGCATCTTTGGGCAACGCCTTCACTGCCACAGCCGAACGTGCCGGGAAAGCACCGTCAAAATAGGTGGCATATACCTTGTTCATATCAGCGAACAAGGACATGTCTGCCAGAAAAACGGTTGTCTTCACAATATTCGCCATGCTCAGACCTGCCTCTTCCAGGATATGCTTTATATTCTCCAAGGACTGGCGGGCTTGCGCTTCCGTACCTTCAGCTATCACTCCGGTAGCTGCATCAATAGGCAACTGACCTGATACAAATACCATTCCGCCGGCTTCGATAGCCTGGCTATAAGGGCCTATGGCGCCCGGTGCCTTCTGGCTGCAAATCACTTTCTTCATGATTGTCAAAGTTTGTTTTTATTAATAATCGAGTCTATTTTCTTTTTTGAAATAAAAAAAATCCGAAGTATATGCAGTATTCCGGAAATCCACGCATTTTATAAATAAAACAACGTAATTTCACTCATAACCTGTTATACCTAGACTTAACTCATTTAACACGGGGGAGTTCCCCAAAACAGAGGCTCTGCTTGCGAAAGCAGAGCCTTTATTCTATCCCATCCCTTTACTTGCAATGCTTCTCAATCAAAGCATCCACATTGGGGTCACCCAATTCCTTTGCCTTGGCAAAGCTGGCACAAGCTTCCTTGTCCTTCTTCATCTGCAGCTGGGCGATACCCATCAGACGGTAGGCCTCGGCATACTTAGGGTCTTTCTCCAGAGCAGTCTTCAGCACATTCAACGCCTCTTCGTAACGTCCCACGCGAAGATTCACCACTGCCAGTTCGGCACGGTAAGTCAAATCCTCCGGATTCAGTTCGATGGCTTTCGCCATATCGTCCAGCGCACGCTGGTACTGCTTGGCCTTCAAAGCAGCCTGCTCACGGTAATAGTAGAACATGTCGTTCACTTTACCGTTCACGGCATTGTAATAGGCGTCATAATCCAGCATGGCATTACGCGCCTGGTCTGCATTCATACGGGCTTGGGCACGCTCCAACAAATAAGGGGCGGCTTCCTCCGTATAGGGCTGGGTAAAGCGGGCCACACAACTGTCCATCAGAGCCAGTACCTCTTCGGCAGGTGCCTGCATCAGTTCCTTGGTCTTGGCAGCACTGAAGAAGGTAGCCGGAGAGGCCAGAATGGTCTTATTCACTTTATCATAGCTGGTAAATGCCGACGGATAGTCCTGCTTGGCAAACTGGATGTCACCCTCCAACTGGACATAAACCGGAAGCTCGTCAATGGCTATCGCTTTCCGTACCTCGTCCAGAGCCTTGTCGAGCGACCAGTCCTTATAAACTTTCTCGGGCTTGCCCAATGCATAATTATAGATTATCTTGGCCCGGTTGTAATACACATCATCTTTCTTTGCGGCAACCTCCAAAGCCTTATCCATATCTGCGGCGACCTTATCCATGGAAGCATCTTCACGGGACATGAACAGATGCTGGGAAGCACGGCGCAGATAACCGTCGGCACTGGCAGGATATTGTGCAATGAAATCGTTCAGAGTCTCCATATACTTCTCCGGAGACAGTTGGGAAGAAGCCATGTAGAGGAACACCAAAGCCTGCTCTTCGGTATCGGGCAATGCCTTCTTAATACCGATGCCCTTCAATGACATATCTCCATAAGACAATGCGGAGATATTCTGCGACATGGCGAAATTGGCATCAATGGCATAGCAGATGGTAGCCGTGTCTTGTCCGGAGGACTTCTGCGCAAGGCCGAAGACCTGCCCGTCCACAGTCATCAGCGGACAACTCACCATCTTGTCCTTCAAACGCATATCAAGTGTATAATAGGAATAGTTACCGGAAATCTTATCAGCTTCCTTTACTTTCCCGGCAGTGAAGGAACGGTCCTTCTGGGTGGAATAAGGCAGCAGATATACATCCGCACCGGCAGCCGGAGCCACAGCAGCCAAAGTGAGTGCCGTGACTTTCTTTCCGGGGATGCCGACACGGAACTTGACAACATCGTACATGTCATCGGCCCCCATAATGGCCTCCACCGGCATCTGTGCCCCGTCCGAGCTCATCACAACGGCGCGCTGGGCACCTTTGAACAAGGTGTAGTCAGAAAGCGCAACGCCATCTTCAGTGACAAAAAAGCCGTTTCCAGTATTCAGTATCTTATCGTTCTGGTCGTAGGTCACCACCGAAAAAACGGCACGTTTGGCTTTGTCTACCCACTTCGGGGCTTGTGCCACACTCCACTGAGCCAATAAACAGAGAGTGAGCATCAACAGCAATTTCTTTTTCATATCTTAGTTGGTTCTTTGTTTTACCGCTTCATAAATCAAAATGCCGGCTGCAACGGAAACATTGAGGGACTCAATGGTTCCCAACATGGGAATCTTCACCCACTCGTCACACAACGCCAGGTTGTCATAGGACACCCCCTTGTCTTCGGCACCCATAATGATGCACATCGGACCGGTATAGTCGGCTTTGGTATAGTCGTAATCGCCTTTCTCCGTGGCTGCCACGATATGGAAACCACTATTCTTGAGGAATTGCAGGGTCTCTTTCAGGCTGTGTTCGCGGCAAACGGGCAAAGTGTGCAGGGCTCCTGCCGAAGTTTTCATGGCATCTGCGTTGACTGATACACTGTTCCGTGCAGGGATAATCACGGCATCTACCGCCGCACACTCGCAAGTACGGGCAATGGCGCCGAAATTGCGGACATCCGTGATGCCGTCAAGCATCACAAACAGAGGATTCTTGCCCTGCTCGAAAAGGAAAGGTACCAAGTCCTCCGTCTTCTGGTAAGTGACTGAAGAGATGAAGGCAATCACTCCCTGGTGATTCTTACGCGTCACGCGGTTGATGCGTTCCACCGGAACGCGCTGTACCGGTATCAAAGTCCCTTTCAAGACAGCGAACAGCTCTTTTGACAAATCACTCTGAATGTCCTTCTTTACCAATATCTTGTCTATCTCTTTTCCTGCCTGAATGGCTTCTATCACGGCACGAACGCCGAAAATCATTTCACTGTTATCAACCATATATGGGTATTTACTATTTGACGATTTACTATTTACTATTTGATACTTCCAGCAATGCTCTGGCATTGTTCAGTGCGGCTTCGGTCAGCTTAGCACCACTCAGCATATGGGCTATTTCTTCCACACGTTCATCGTCGGTCAGACGACGGATGTGACTGTTTGTTTCCGTCTCGTTGTCCTGCTTGTACACCTTATAATGGGCGCGTCCGCGGGCAGCAATCTGGGGCAGATGGGTGATACTGATTACCTGGCGGTCCTGCTCGCCCATCTCCTGCATGATATCCGCCATGCGGTCGGCTATCTCGCCGGAGACTCCGGTATCTATTTCGTCGAATACAATGGTAGGAAGCTTGACGGCACCGGCTATCATTGCTTTGATGGAGAGCATGACGCGGGCTATTTCACCACCCGAAGCTACGGAGGAGACGCTTTGCAATGCCCCGTTCTTATTCGCGGAAAACAAGAAGTTCACAGTATCCGCCCCGTGTATGCCCGGCTCTTTGCGGGCACCTATCTCTACCTGGAAACGGACATTGGGCATGCCCAACGGAACCAGCCGCGCAGCCATCTGCTTCTCCACTTCACGGGCAGCGGCAGTACGCGCCTTGGTGAGGACGGCAGCCTGCTTTTTCACCTTATTATATAAAGCGTCGCAACGCGCTTTCAGTTCCTCGATGTGCTCGTCGGACGAAGTGATGGCTGAGAGTTTGGCGGCGTATTCATCCGTCAACGCCAGAAGTTCACCGACAGTGGAAACGCGGTGCTTCTGTTGGAGCGTATAAATCAAGTTCAGACGTTCGTTCACTTCATCCAGACGTTCGGGGTTGAACTCTATTTCATCCTCCTTACCCGACACTTCCTGCGAAATATCCTTCAACTCGATATAAGTGCTTTCCATGCGTTCGGCAAGTTCCCCGGCAACCGGATAAACCCTCTGCAGGCCGAGCATCGTATTCAGGCATTCCTTCAGCCCGGACAACAAGCCTCCTTCGTCCGAGTAGAGCGTCTGCCCTACCCGATAGAGTCCGGCCTTTATCTCTTCCGCATGGCTCAGCGTATCTGCCTCTTGCTCCAGCTCCTCCTGCTCACCGGCAGACAAGTGTGCCTCTTCCAACTGTTCCAGTTGGAAACGGATATAGTCTTCGTCCGACTTATCCTGATTGGCACGGGCAACAAGGGCCTCCAAATCCTGCTGTGCCTGCTTCCATGCTCCGAAGATATGCTGGTAAGCAGACAAGGCCTCTTCGTTATGCGACAAGATGTCCAGTACATTCAACTGAAACCCTTCCTTGTTCAGCAATAGGTTCTGATGCTGGGAATGCACGTCAATCAGCTGTTCTCCCAACTCCTTCATCTGAGCCAATGAAGCAGGCGTGTCATTGATGAATGCCCGGCTCTTGCCCGAAGCGGACACCTCGCGGCGCAGGAGGCATTCTTCCTCGTACTCCAACTCATTCTCCTCAAAGAAAGGCTGCATACCGTAAGCGGAAATATCAAAACGGGCCTCAATAATGCACTTCGAAGCTCCTACACGAATGGCTTTCACATCGGCACGCTGTCCCAGCAGCAGACCGATGGCACCCAGAATAATGGATTTTCCAGCACCGGTCTCACCCGTTATCACCGAGAAACCGCTGCTGAAGCTGATATCGAGCTTTTCAATAAGCGCATAATTCTGTATGTAAAGCGAACGCAACATAAGGATATTGACGATTTGACGATTTACTATTTACTATTTAAATCTTTCACCAGACGGTCTACGATGTCGGCAGCCACTTCGGCTTTGGACTTCAAGGGGTAGTCCGTCTTTCCCTGGTGGTCTATGATACTGATTTTATTGGTATCGCAACGAAAACCGGCTCCCTTGTCGTTCAGGGAGTTCAGCACGATGAAGTCCAGATTCTTGCGGTTGAGCTTGTCTTCCGCATTCATCTGCTCGTTATGAGTCTCAAGGGCAAAGCCTATGAGGAGGCGTTGACAGTGCTCCGCATCGTTCTTCAGATTGCCTAAGAAAGCGGCTATGTCGCGGGTAGGTTTCAAGTTTAAACTCATCTCCCCGGTCTTTTCGCGCTTGATTTTCTCATCCGCCACTTGTTCGGGGGTGTAGTCTGCCACGGCAGCCGTCAAGATGGCGGCATCGGCATGGACAAAGGCGGCGGATGCAGCCTCGAACATCTCCTGCGCCGACTCTACCGCATGGTACTGGTGCATCGGGAAGTAAGTGCCTTGCTGCACCGGACCGGCAATCAGTATCACCTTGGCCCCTCTGGCGGTACATTCATCTGCCAGGGCAAGTCCCATCTTGCCGGAAGAATAGTTGCCGATGAAGCGTACCGGGTCTATCTTCTCATAAGTAGGTCCTGCGGTTATCATCACTGTCTTGCCCACCAGGTCGCCCTCTTTGGCAGCAAAGTACATTTCCAGGTGGCGGATGATATTCTCCGGCTCCTCCATACGGCCTTTCCCCACCAGATGGCTGGCGAGTTCTCCCGTAGCAGGTTCTATGATGTGGTTTCCATAAGAGCGGAGTGTATCCAGATTCTTTTGGGTGGAAGGATGGGCATACATGTCCAGGTCCATGGCAGGCGCCACAAACACCGGAGCTTTGGCGGAGAGATAGGTGGTAATCAGCATATTGTCTGCCACGCCATTCGCCATCTTGCCGATGGTGGAAGCCGTAGCCGGGGCTATCAGCATGGCATCTGCCCACAGACCGAGGTCCACATGGCTGTTCCAGGTGCCATCGCGTTGGGCAAAGAACTCACTGATAACCGGTTTGCTGGTCAGGGCAGAGAGCGTGATAGGGGTAATAAATTCTTTTCCGGCAGGCGTAATGACCACCTGCACCTCTGCACCACGCTTAATCAGTCCGCGAATAATATAGCATGCTTTATAGGCGGCAATGCTGCCCGTAATGCCCAATACTATTTTCTTCCCTTTCAGTATATTTGCCATTTATTTCTGAGTCATTTCACGCAGACGTATCTTGGTCAGCGTGGCTTTGGTATTCAGGGTAAAATCACTGTTCAGAATCCAACTGTAATAGCCGGGATCGCGCTTCAGAACATCGGATACCGACATGCCCTTGTACTTGCCGAAGTTGAATACTTCCACACCTTTGTCATCGTAGACCATACGACCGGCAAAGTCCACATTCTTGTTGAAGCTGGAATAGTCGGCAAGGAAAGCCACGTCATTCTGCAACTCCGGATAGCGGTCCAACTGCGACATCAGCACCTCGTAGGTGGCACGTGTATCAGCCTCTGCCGTATGGGCGTCTTCCAAATTCTTGCCGCAATAGAATTTATAGGCAGCAGACAGCGTGCGTTGCTCCATCTTGTGGAAAATGACCTGCACGTCCACAAACTTGCGGCGGCTCATGTCAATGTCCACACCGGCACGAAGGAACTCTTCCGCCAGGACGGGGATATCAAAACGGTTGGAGTTGAAGCCCGCCAAGTCGCATCCTTCAATGTCATTGGCAATGTTGCGCGCCACTTCCTTGAATGTGGGGCAGTCGGCTATATCGGCATCGTAGATGCCATGAACGGCAGATGCTTCGGCAGGAATGGGCATTTCGGGGTTGATACGCATGGTTTTGGACTCCTCATTCCCGTTGGGATATACCTTGAGGTAACAGATTTCGACAATTCGGTCTGAGTTGATATTGGTACCCGTAGTCTCCAAATCAAAAAAGACTATCGGATTTTTCAGATTCAATTTCATTGTTTTTTCGTTTTATAAGCTCTGGCTATGAGCTATAAATTATAAGTTTAACTTACAAGCCACGAGCTACAAGTACCGTGCGGCATAATTGCGCAGCCACTTGTAGCTCGTAGCTCATAATCCGATTGCTAATATTCATCAGTCATTCAGCATCATCGGCATCAGCAACATCAGCAAGTCTTCGTTCTCTTCCTGCTCTACCGGAATAATGACACCTGCACGTGAAGGATCTGCCAGTTCGATAACGATTTCATCGGCAGAAATGTTATTCAGAATGTCAATCAGGAAAGTGGACTTGAAACCGATGCTCATCGGATTGCCCGCATATTGGCAAACCAGTGTTTCTTCGGCCGATGTAGAGAAGTCGATGTCCTGTGCGGAGATGACAATCAGATTCTCCTGCATACGGAGCTTGATAAGGCTGCTTGCCTGCGAAGAGAAGATGGACACGCGGCGCAAAGCACCGAGCAGTTGCAGGCGGTCTACCGTCACTTTATAAGGGTTGTTCTGCGGAATCACAGAGTTGTAGTTGGGATAGCGTCCTCGATGAGACGGCACACCATGCGGTAGCTTTCCAGTGTGAACACAGCGTTGCGTTCGTCGAACTCGATAGTCACCATGCCTTGTTCTTTCGGCAGCAGGTTCTTCATCAACGAAGCCGGCTTCTTGGGCAGGATAAAGGCGGCACGTTCGTTACCTTTGGCAGCCAGTGTCTTGCAGCGCACCAGCTTATGACCGTCTGATGCCACCATCGTGATGTCCTCCGTTGTGATATCGAAATAGATACCGTTCATCACGGGACGAAGCTCGTCATCAGCCGTAGCAAACACGGCACGGTTGATACCACCCAGCAACACTTGTGCATCCATTTCCACACGTACGGCATTGTCACCCAACATGGCAGACTGCGGGAACTCGTCCGCATTCTGCCCCATCAGGCTGTATTTACCGTTCTGATACTGTACCGTGATTTCAAGGGAATCCGTATTGATTTCAAAAGTCAACGGTTGTTCGGGAATTTCCTTCAAAGCGTCCAAAAGGGTTTTGGCTGTGACGGCAAAACGGCCGTCCATATCACTTTCATTCACTTCGACCGTAGTGACCATCGTCGTTTCACTGTCGGAAACAGTTGCAGACAAGGTTCCGTCTTGCAGTTCAAAGAGGAAACAATCCAAAATAGGCAACGCATTCTTCGAATTAATCACACGGCTGATAGCCTGCAAATGACTGGAGAGCGCAGTACTCGAAACGATAAATTTCATATCTTCTGTATATTTAAGTTTTTTATTTTGCTAACGTCTTAGAAACCGTTTTTATCTTTTTCAAACTGACGGACAAAGTTAAAAAAAGAATTCCCTACGACAAAGAAATAGCAAGAAAAAACAGCCGAATATTCGTCTCATATTCCTAAAAAATTGTAACTTCGCCGCATCATTTAAAAAGAAAACAATGGAATTTACAGGAAAAATCATCGCTATACTCCAGCCCAGAGGCGGAGTTTCCAAGTCAGGTAACGAATGGAAATCACAAGAATATGTGATTGAAGACCATGGCCAATATCCGCGCAAAATGTGTTTTGACGTATTTGGAGCGGACAAAATCGAACAGTTCAATATTCAGATGGGCGAAGAGTTGACAGTATCTTTTGATGTAGATGCACGCCAATGGCAAGACCGTTGGTTCAACAGTATTCGCGCATGGAAGGTAGAACGCGTAAGCACTGCCGCACCCGCTCCGGGCGCTCCCGTTCCGCCGCCGGCTCCCACTGCCGCACCGGAATTCCTCGCAGGGGATGCAAAGGATGACCTGCCGTTCTAAGAATATGTTATAACTCACCACAGATTGCACAGATTAACACAGCTAAAAATTCTTGATTATCAAAATTCTAGAATAAACTGTGTTAATCTATACAATCTGTGGTGAGTGTGTATTTTGACTTTCCTCGTGCTTATTTTCCCTCAGCACTCTACAGAATGACCGATTAATCACCCTTTATAAAGCAATACGATATTCGGATAAACCACCCCTTCTGTACAAGTGAACTGTACTGCAAGCATGAAATGACGGAAGAAGTTGGATTGACGGAAGAAGAAGTTCGGTATCAGACGCACATACGTTTCAGGCTGGCTCAGCATCATCTCCATATCCACCATCATCACAAAATTATATATGGGTGAAAGACTGCCTATACCCTCTTCGTACACCGGTGTTCCGTCTAACACATCTCCACTCTCCACCGCCTCAATATAGGCCGAAAGGCTCAGTGCATCGGGAGCCAGCAACAGACTACCCCGATAGAAACAGGCAAAGGTATAAAGGGCAGACTCCGTGATGCCCGTCAGTTGGGTGAGCAGCGTGTTACGGGGCAACACATATTTAGGGAACTTCCTTGCTTTGGGATACAACGAATTATTTGAAACCACCTTCGGCATAAGCGGAGCATCCTCTTCCTTGGGGGTACTGTAAAGCAGAGACTGCAAGCGGCGTTCCGCTGCCAGTTCATCCTTGAGAGGGATACACATCACGGCGCAAGGCAGCTTGTCCAACGTGTCTTTAGACTGGAACAAGCAAGACATCACGCTCTCGCCCGCATGCTCATTCAAGTAAGCAATCCACTCCTCGTCGCGCTGCTTGATATAGTCTGAATAGGTGGCCTTGGCATACTCCTGACTGGCAGTAAAGCCAAACCAGGAATTTCTGTCAGACATTGCCCAGCGATCGTAAAAGAAAGTGGAAGACGGAAGCAGAGCCCCGGAAAATCCGTCCTCTACCGGCTGCTGCACCCGCAAGGCATTGATAAACGTCTGTGTGGAATCCGACCCATGGCTGATGCCGGAGCAATAAATGGCATCTTCATTGAACTTCATGTCAAACTCCGCCCAACTGCCCAGCTGCGTCTGCGAACGGATACCGTCCGTAGGCTTCCCCATATCCACTCCTTTCATACGCACATAGACCGTGGCAGCCACGTTACTCTGCTTGCCCGCGTACATAGTGCGGAAAGAAGGGAGGTTCATCAGGGACTTTTTGCTGCGCCGCGCATCAATCACATGTTCTATCAAACGCTTCTGGAAACTTACAACCAGAAAATCGGGAGTGAAGTAGGCAGCCAGGAAACGACCGTCTGCCATGGGATAGATACGTATCTCCTCTCCCTTGTAATCGAAATACTTGGAAGGAAACGAACTGGAGCAGTACTTCTCCACAAAAGACTCCACCAACTCATAATCACCCGAACCCAAACTACAATACAATACTTGGTTCATCGGTGTATCCGGCTCGTGAAAGCTAATCAGCATCTTGTTCATCTGTTTACTCAGTCCATGCGGAGTATCCTCCACCAAAGTATACAAATACTTCTTCAAGTAAACAAAAAGCTCCGATACGTATAGAAAATGATTGTCTTTGCTGCAATTCAGTTCATTGATATCTTCCACGAGGTCTGCCATACGGTCAGTTTCGAGTATGGCTGTGGCATCTTGAGGCACCAAAGTATAAAGATTGAAATCCTGCCGGTTCTCCACCGAATTCAACCGCAGGAAGGAATACACGCCAAAACCGGTACATAGCAGCACTATGGACACAACGACAGCTATCTGTATGAGGAGTCGGAGTTTCATGGCATTTATTCATCAACTTTTGGCAAAAATAGCATTTTCTACTAATAAAACAAAACAATGTTTCAAAAAGTTTAGAAATCTATTTCAAGTCCATCGTAGGCAAAGTGTACATGGGGTGGCAACAGCTTTTCGATGTCGGCATGAAGCCCTGCATGATGGCTCATATGGATAAAATAGGTCTCTTTGGCACCAATACGTCCGGCAGCCTCCAACGCCTCCGAAATACTCTGGTGCGTAGGATGCGGCTTTGGCCGTAAAGCATTCATTACCAAAACGTCCAAGCCCTTCAATTGTTCATAAGATTCTTCAGGCATCATGTGCATATCCGTGATATATCCCAGCCGGCCGCCAATGCGGTAGCCCAGGATGGGAAGCCTACCGTGCATCACCCGTAAAGGCAGCACCTCCGTCCGGTTGATGTGGAACGCCTGCCCCGCCTCCACTTCCTGCAGATAGATACGCGGAACTCCCGGATATACTTTATCGACAAAGCAGTAAGGCATCCTTGCCCGCAGATGGGCAGCAGTGTAGGCATCGGAATAGATAGGGGTATCGGCAAAACGGCCGAACGGGCGCAAATCATCCAGACCGCCCACATGGTCATAGTGTTCGTGTGTCACCAGTACGCCGTCTATCTTCTCAAAAGAAGAGGCGCGCAGCATCTGTTCCCTGAAGTCAGGGCCACAATCTATCAATATCACCGCATCATCCGTATGCAGCAGGGATGACGCACGCAAGCGGTTGTCCCGCGGGTCAGTGGAAGTGCAGACCGGACAAGTACAGCCTATCTCAGGCACTCCGGTCGAAGTTCCGCTTCCTAGTATTCTGAGTTTTCCCATTGACTAAATCAAATAAATTTCTAAAATCAGGTTATATACAACGATGTTTGGGTGCGTCAAAACTCTCTTACTATTTTATCAAACAAACTTCCGGGTGAATGTCAATGCCGAATTTCTCGCGGACAGAAGCCCGCACGGCATCCGAAAGAGCAACAATATCCGCTCCCGTGGCACCACCCGAGTTCACCAGTACCAACGCCTGCCGGCCGTGCACCGCAGCAGGCCCCAGCGCCTTCCCTTTCCAGCCACACCGGTCTATCATCCAGGCAGCCGGTATCTTTACCCGGCCGGCATCCACATCATAGTGGGGCATATCCGGATATTCCCGTTGCAAAGACTCGAACTGCCGACGCGGCACGATGGGGTTCATAAAAAAACTACCCGCATTGCCCAGCACCTTCGGGTCGGGCAACTTGCTTTGACGGATGTCTATAATCACGCGGCGCAAAGTTTCCAGATTCAGCACCGGATATTTCTCCAGCTCCTGCCGGATAGTACCGTAATCCAATGTATAATGTTCCCGTTTACTCAAGCAGAAGTTCACGTAAGTCACAAACACGGCCTTCATCTCCGGTTGCTTAAACAAGCTCTTTCTGTAGGAGTAGCCGCATTCATCCACCCCGTAGATACGCTTCTCCCTTGCCATATTTATGGTTTCCACGGATGTTATCAGGTCCTTTACTTCCACACCATAAGCACCGATATTCTGTACTGCACTTGCCCCGACCTCACCCGGTATCAGCGAAAGGTTCTCGGCACCATACCAATGTCGTTTCACACACCAAGCCACAAAATCGTCCCATACCACACCAGCACCCACACGCACCCACACGTGCTCCTCATCCTCTGACGTCACCTCCAGGCCACCGATACGTGAATGCAGCACCGTGCCTTCATAATCCTTGATAAAGAGCAGGTTGCTCCCTCCACCGATATGCAGCCAGGGCGCAACGACCTGTCCTGCCGCAATCAGCTCCCGCAGTTCATCCTCCGAACCGTATTCCAGAAATCTTGCAGCAGTAACGTCAATTCCAAATGTATTGGGTATCTTCCTCAAACCTTTCCTCCTTTATTTTAAATGCTCGTGTCTTCATATTTGTACAGCTCCCATCCCTTACTGCGTTTGCGGAAATAGAAGATATTGGAGTATCCGTTGCCTATGCCATTTACCTTCAGTATTTTGGTGTCCGACAAGTCCTCATTCTTCTGTCCGTAATTGATATTAGACAGTCTGTCGGCAGGCATTACCGGACGGAAGGCATACCACTGGTCCACATCCAAAGTGGTTTCCAGGATAGAGAACTCGTCGTCAGGGTCTATGGTGATGAATTGTAGCGGATGGCTGATATGCTTGCTCTGATAGACACTGTCCGTCACAAAACGGGTATAGAATTCCACGAAGTCCTCATTTTCGCCTTTCTCCATCTCGCGCAGGTTGATGGCTTCGAGCATCCACATTCCCCGCTTCTTCTCAAAATAATAACGCTTCATCATACGCGTTTTCAAGAAAATCCACTCCACTTGTACCGATGTCAGCGTAGTATCGCCCACCATGTCCATATCCTCTTCCTTATCAAAAAGCAAGGTGTAATAGTTCTGCTTGGTAAACAGATAATCGTGCTTCCAGAAGTCCGCCTCTATCTTCAGCGGAGTGTCACGGTCATAATAGGGCAAAGGAAATACCGTCCTCTGCCTTTGCAGAGCATCATCCGAAGCATAATTGAAGATAAAATCATCAAACAGCTCGTCTGCCTCCATCGGCTTCGGTTCTTCCTTCACTTCTGCTTCCAGCAGCGTATCGGCCTTGTGACCGGCCGAATCCACCATTTCCGTAATGGTAGCAAAGGGATCCATTTTCGCCTTTTTGTTTCCACACGAAATCAAAAAGGCGAGTAACAAAAATCCCAATAAAAGTTTTTTCATTCTTTACGGACCGCTTACGGTCACTTGTTTAATTTAGCCCTTAATTTCTCAAGCATGTCTACGGTCATGGACTCCAGGTCGTACTGCGGCATCCAGTCCCATTCCTCGCGTGCACAAGAGTCATCCAGAGAGTCGGGCCAGCTGTCGGCAATGGCCTGCTTCAGCGGATCAATCTCGTATGCCATCTCAAAATCAGGCATATGCTTCTTAATTTCCTGATAAATCTGTTCTGGGTCAAAACTCATGGAGGCGATGTTGAAGGCGTTGCGGTGCTTCAGCCTTGCCGGTGCCGCTTCCATCAGCGAGATGGCCGCGTTCAGTGCGTCGGGCATATACATCATATCCATATACGTGCCGGCCTTCACCGGACATACGAATTTTTCTCCCTTCACGGCAGAGTAGAAGATATCCACCGCATAGTCCGTAGTGCCGCCACCCGGAGGGGTCACGTTCGAAATGATTCCCGGAAAACGTACCGAGCGTGTATCCACACCATATTTTGTATAGTAATAGTCACTCAACAATTCAGTCGTCACTTTTGTCACGCCATACATGGTACGCGGACGCTGGATAGTGTCCTGCGGTGTCTTTACATGAGGCGTGGCTTCGCCGAACGAGCCGATGGAACTCGGGGTAAACACGGCACAATTGTACTCGCGCGCCACTTCCAGCACATTCCACAACCCGTCGATACCGATTTTCCAAGCCATGGCCGGACGGCTTTCGGCAACTACCGAGAGCAAGGCGGCCAGATTGTAGATAGTATCAATCTTGAACTGACGCGCCACCACCTCGATGGACTGACGGTCTGTCACGTCGGCAATGGCCGAAGGGCCGGATGCTTTCAATTCTCCCTTGGGCATAGCACTCGGAATGTATCCTGCCACAACATGGTCATCACCATAACGTTTGCGCAACTCCAGCGTGAGTTCCGACCCAATCTGTCCGGTAGCTCCAATTACCAAAATATTCTTCATACGAGTTATTTATAAGGTTTCGTTATTATATATGGTGCAAATATACATACTTTTTTTTCATATTTCTGCCATATTGATATTGTTTATTCCAAGAAAAATGATGTTCTTTGTGGGAAATGTAATGACAACGTATTACCTAAAAAATAAAATGCTATGTACGGTAAAATGAAAGACCATCTCAGCAAGACACTTGCTGAAATAAAAGAAGCCGGACTCTACAAGGAAGAGCGACTGATTGAGAGTGCACAACAAGCTGCCATCAGCGTAAAAGGCAAAGAGGTGCTGAACTTCTGTGCCAACAATTACCTGGGACTGTCCAACCACCCGCGGCTGATTGCCGCCGCCCAGCAGATTATGGAACGCCGCGGATACGGCATGTCGTCCGTACGCTTCATCTGCGGAACGCAGGACATCCACAAGGAGCTGGAAGCAGCCATCTCCGACTACTTCAAGACTGAAGACACCATTCTCTACGCCGCTTGTTTCGACGCCAATGGCGGTGTGTTCGAGCCCCTCTTCACCGAGGAAGACGCCATCATCTCGGACTCCCTGAACCATGCTTCCATCATTGACGGCGTACGCCTCTGCAAAGCCAAACGCTATCGCTACGCCAATGCCGACATGGCCGACCTGGAAAGATGCCTGCAGGAAGCCCAGGCACAGCGTTTCCGTATCGTGGTTACAGACGGGGTATTCTCCATGGACGGCAACGTTGCCCCGATGGACCGGATTTGCGACCTTGCCGAGAAATACGACGCGCTGGTCATGGTGGACGAATCACACTCCGCCGGCGTGGTAGGCCCTACGGGACACGGCGTAAGCGAACAATACGGCACCTACGGACGCGTGGACATCTATACCGGAACCTTGGGCAAAGCCTTTGGCGGCGCTTTGGGAGGATTCACTACCGGACGCAAGGAAATCATCGACCTGCTGCGCCAACGCAGCCGTCCGTACCTCTTCTCCAACTCATTGGCTCCGGGCATCATCGGCGCCAGCCTCGAGGTATTCAAGATGCTCAAAGAGAGCAATGCCCTGCATGACAAACTGCTGGAAAACGTAAACTACTTCCGCGACAAGATGACCGCCGCCGGTTTCGACATCAAGCCGACACAAAGCGCCATCTGCGCCGTCATGCTGTATGATGCCAAACTCTCCCAGATTTATGCCATCCGCATGCAGGAAGAAGGCATCTACGTCACCGGCTTCTACTACCCCGTAGTGCCCAAAGACCAGGCACGCATCCGCGTACAAATCTCTGCCGGACACGAAAAGGAGCATCTGGACAAATGTATCGCTGCATTTATTAAGGTGGGGAAAGAGCTGGGAGTGCTGAAATGAGTGATGAGTTATAAGTTATTTGCTTGTGCTTTCCCTTGCGGATATAAGCCCTTCATCAACAAATAACTCACAACTTATAACTCATAACTAAAAAAATCCCGCGACT
>ENA-OQET01000084-OQET01000084.1-human-gut-metagenome-genome-assembly--contig:-NODE-84-length-49415-cov-4.601181_pt1 | contig 49415 bp, 55 predicted proteins | sample MGYA00242800_ERZ504645 | MGnify/ENA primary metagenome ERZ504645 (study PRJEB26092, sample SAMD00036308) | human gut metagenome | host: Homo sapiens | study: EMG produced TPA metagenomics assembly of... | reverse complement strand
AATACGCGCTTTTTGGCAGTGCGACATTTCCTCGCGCTTTTCATTTGTTACCGACGGAGTCAGCGACTGCATCATCAGGCGAAAAACCATTCTCACTGCGCTCGCCGTCGGTCTCCTCGTATATTTTTCCGAAAGCTATAGCACTCCGGTATTTTGTGGTGAAGCGATCTTCAATCACTCCGCCGTTTTCGACGACGCAGAACGAGCATTTGTTATCCCGCGCTATGGCGTCGATTTTATGACCCTCGGCGGCGCAGTGAAAATTATATTCTCTCGCCGTCATAGACATAGTTCAGCGGCACGGCATAAGGATAACCGCCGTCGCCCGCGAGGGCGAGCACACCGTAAGAGCCGTTTTCGAGTATTTCTTTTGCCTGCCCCTCGGGCAGTTCGCGCTCAGCACGCCTCATTTTTCTGAACATATCATATCTCCGTGTGGTTTGGTTGAGAAATTTGCTAAAAGTATTTTGTGAATGCCCCGCAGAGAGACAGGATGGATAAAGAGCGGACGAAGCAAAGCAATAAATTGTAGCGTACAACTGTAAATGTCTGCGATAGGCAAGCAATCAATATTGCAAATCAGCACAATCTTGTAGGGGCGGATATCATTCTCCCGCGAAATCCGTACAATCTTATTGCCGCGTATTTTGTAGGGGTCGGCGACTTGTCCGCACACTCACAGCAATCTCGTGTCGTTGATTATCAGCTCGAAGCTGCAATCGAGTCTGGCGGCGGACTTTTTGCAAAGCACCATGCGCTCGAGGAAAATCTCGAAGTATTCCATCACCGGGCAGATGTCCGTGTCGATCTTCAGGCGCAGGATTATTACTCTGTCCTCGCCGTCAACCTCAAGCTCCGAGTCCACGACCGCGTAGTTGACTCTGTCGTGAATGTCCGTGCTGACTGTTTTGCTGTTTCTGACGCGGCTTCTGCGCACGTCGCTCTTGTCAGCGAGGATGAGCGCCGCGGCGATCGGGCTGACGGGTGCCGCCGTCTTTTCGTCGTGGTGCCCGATCGCGCCGACTATCAGCGCGATGTCTTTCGGGTTTATGTCGAGGCTGCGCAGAATGTTGAATGCGAGGATGCCGCCGCTCTGCGCGTGGTCGCATCGGTTTATCATGTTGCCGATATCGTGCATGTATCCGGCGACCGCCGCGAGCTCGCATTCGTGGTCGCTGTAGTTAAGTATTTCCAGTATCTCGCGCGACATTTTTGATACCGTGCCCGCATGGGCGAGTCCGTGCTCGGTGAAGCCCAGCTCGCCGAGAACGCGGTTGCCTGCGAGGATATAAGTCTTGAGCTCTTCGTTTTCATGAATTTTATCGTAAAGTTCCATTTTTTGCACCTCTTTTTTCGCTTTACAGCGTAAAAAATTTGTAAAAAACCTGTTGTCTTTCTTTTCTTTTGCCTACTTTGTGAGTATAATATAACCAATAAAGAGTCTGGAGGTAATTTCAATGTCCACTGTATTAGTAACCGGCGGCGCTGGCTTCATCGGCTCGCACACGAGCGTTGAGCTGCTCAACGCAGGATATGATATCATTATACTCGATAATTTTGTCAACAGCAAGCCCGAAAGCCTTAAAAGAATAAAAGAACTTACGGGCAAGGATTTCAAATTCTATCAGGCGGATATCCGCGACGAAGAGGCGATGACCAAAGTTTTCGCCGAGAACAAGATCGATGCGGTTATTCACTTCGCGGGTCTCAAGAGCGTTCCGCAGAGCGTCAAAGAGCCGCTCAACTACTATGACAACAACATAGCGGGCACGGTCTGCCTGTGCCGCGTGATGGATAAGGCGGGATGCAAGAAACTCGTCTTCAGCTCGTCCGCCACTGTTTACGGCAGCAAGAACCCCTCTCCGCTCAGAGAGGATATGCCGACCGGCGGCACCACGAACCCCTACGGCACGACGAAGTATTTCATCGAGCAGATACTTCAGGATCTGTGCATTTCCGACAGCGAGTGGGGCGTGTCCATCCTCCGCTACTTCAATCCCATCGGCGCGCACAAGAGCGGGCGCATCGGCGAGGATCCCAACGGAATCCCCGGCAACCTCATGCCCTATATCACTCAGGTCGCCATCGGCAAGCTCGAGTGCCTCAACGTCTGCGGCAACGACTATCCGACCCCGGACGGCACTGGCGTGCGCGACTATATCCATGTTGTCGACCTGGCTCTCGGCCACATAAAAGCCCTCGACAGATTGCTCAAAGTCAAGGGCTGCGAGGTCTATAACCTCGGCACCGGCAAGGGCTACAGCGTACTCGACGTTGTCAAGGCTTTTGAAAAGGCGTCGGGAATCAAAATCAACTACAGAATAGCTCCCCGCCGCGCGGGTGATGTCGCCTGCTGCTATGCGGACGCGACAAAGGCAAAGGAAGTGCTCGGCTGGCAGGCGCAGTACGATATCGACGATATGTGTGCCGACTCGTGGCGCTGGCAGTCGCAGAACCCCAACGGCCTGGAATAAGCTGTTCGGAAAGGAACCGGTTTGACGGAACTTTTTGAAAATATACAAAAGCCCGAGACCGCCGTGCTTGTCGGCGTGGATCTGGGCGAATATGACTGCGAGGCGTCGCTCGACGAGCTTGAGGAGCTGGCAAAGACCGCCGGAGCCGAGGTCGAAGCGCGCGTGACTCAGCGGCGCGAGACTCCCGACTCCGCGACCTTCATCGGCTCGGGCAGGCTCAAGGAGATAAAAAACTTCTGCGCCGACAACGACGTTGATCTGCTTATCTTCGACAGCGAGCTGACCCCATCACAGCAGAGGAATATTGAAGACATAACCGACGTGCGCGTTGTTGACCGCACGCAGCTGATACTCGATATCTTCGCCGCGCGCGCAAGAAGCGGCGAGGGCAAATTGCAGGTCGAGCTGGCTCAGCTTAAATATCTGCTCCCGCGCCTCGGCGGCAAGGGAACGAGCATGTCGCGTCTCGGCGGAGGAATCGGCACGCGCGGACCGGGCGAAACAAAGCTCGAATCCGACCGCCGCCACATCCGCCGCAGGATAAAAAATCTTGAGGACGGGCTTGAGGCGCTCTCGCGCCGCAGGAAGCTCGCGCGCGAACGCCGCGAAAAGGACGAAGTCGAGACGGTCGCCATAGTCGGCTACACAAACGCCGGAAAATCAACGCTGATGAACGCGCTGACCCAGGCGGGCGTGCTTGCGGAGGATAAGCTCTTCGCGACCCTCGACCCCACCTCCCGCGCGCTGACTCTGCCGGACGGCAGAAGAGTTATGCTCATAGACACGGTCGGATTCATCCGCCGCCTGCCGCACGGACTTGTCGAGGCGTTCAAATCGACCCTCGAAGAAGCGGCGAGCGCAACGCTGATACTCAACGTCTGCGACGCTTCGTCGCCGGACTGCGCCGAGCACCTTGAGGTCACGAACAGGCTTCTCGAAGAGCTCGGATGCAAGGGCAAGCCGATAATCGCCGTGTTCAACAAGTGCGACGCCGCGCCGGATCTCTCGTGGCTCTCGGCGGGACTGCACAGCGTCAAGATATCCGCGCTCACGGGAGAGGGACTGGACAGGCTTTTAAACGAGATGGTCAGGGCACTGCCGCCCACGCGCAAAAAGGTCACGCTCCTGCTCCCCTATTCCATGGGGTCGGATGCCGCGCTCCTGCGCGAAAAAGGCGCGCTCGACCGCGAGGAATACCGCCCGGACGGACTGCTGATGACCGTCACCGCAGACGCGAAGCTCCTCGAAAGATACAAAGATTATATTGTATAATAAATTGTATAGTAAAACACCGACCTCCGGGATATATCGGGGGGTCGGTGCTGTTTATAGTGGTTGACTGTTTCCGTCGCAACGAGCTTTATCGCCGCGTCGCTCACACTACTGCGCTCGCCGCTCTATGGGCTCGGCTACGCCGCAAACGATATTGTATTAATTATTATGTGGATAATGGCGACTGTCAACGACCCGCCGTATCTGCCGATGATAGTCTGTTTCTCGGTGTTCTTTATCAATGACTGCTACGGCTTCATCAACTGGAGAAAGATCAGGCAGCGCCAGGGAGAGACTGCCCCGACGCAGTGAACTTGCGTGTGTAGTCCGCTATCTCAAGCGTGCGGTCGGATTTCTTGGCGGCGATAAAGATAAAGTGATATTCGCCGCTTTTCTCGGGGAGGGTGTTGAACTCACCGGTGTCGGCATTATAGATAAGACAGAGATCGTATTCGCCGAGCGTAAAAGCCGGGGCGCAGCCCTGAAGCTCGGTCGGCAGCTCTTCTTTCCAGCGGTCGTCGCTTTTAGCGTTTTGAAAAAATGCGTCGAAGCTCGTCTTTTCGCAGAGCACCGATGAGCGTACCTCACCCTCGAACAGCTTGTTGATTACGCATTTTTCGCTCTTCGGAAGCTCGATATTTATCTCCGCAGCATATTTTTCGGCGGCAAGATTGTCGGATATGTACGAATCTTTGAAAATCGGCGTAAACGAGCCGTAGACTGCAAGGATGACCGCGAGAATCAGCCCGACAACTATATTTCTGACGTTGCGTATGCCCTTTTTGTTTTGATAAAAGCCGAAGATTATTGACGCTGTCGGTATCGGCAGGAAGAGATAGAAAATCCACATTCTGTTCACGGCTTCGCCCAGAGCGAAGCTTGACGGAACGTCCGGAACTGCGGCTTCAAGGGCGGTAAGCGCGAAAAACGGGCAGAGTATGGAGAGGATTATCAGCAAAATCGATATCACTTTCCCCTTGCCGGACGCTGCGACTGTGTTTTTTCCCGCGCCTATATACGGCCTGACCGCATCGCACAGCGGCTCCGATTTGCGCAGGATGAATAAATTTTCCCCGTGGACAAATACTGCATGCGTCTGATTTTCGAGAATCTTTGACACATCTCCGTAGCGCACGACAAATCGGCTCGAAAGCTCGCCACGGCGCATGACGGTTATCACCATTCTGTCCGCATAGAGATCGTATTCGTATTTTCTGTCTGCACTTTTTTGCAAGGCACTCTTTTTGTAAGAGACGGCTCCGATTATCTGTTTGATAAGGACGGCTATAGTGAAAATCAGCGCGGCAATGCAAAAGCCCGGAATGTCGATTCTGTCGTCGCCGATGGCGGACGCAGAAAGAACTATGGTAAAAAGCACCGCGACGAACAGCGTTCTTAGGATACGCGGCATGAAAACAATGCGCGTTGCGGATTTTATGTCTTCCGGAGTGTATGTTATTTCGCCGTGCTTATGCGGGATTACTGCCGCGGGTGCTTTTTGCGGACTCTCCGTCTGCTGCTCCGACATGAGCGCGTCGAACGACACGCCGAAGATATCTTTTAATGTATATATGTTGTCGATGCTCGGCGCAGTCTGCCCGGTCTCCCACTGGCTGACCGTCTGGCGGCTGACCGAAAGTTTATTTGCAAGCTCCTCCTGAGACATACCGCGCTCTTTTCGCAGAGCCTGTATCCGTGATCCGATCGTCATAGCTTTTCTCCTCCCATTTTGTGGTTCAATTATATCAGAGAAGCCTGCTGTCCGCAAGAAAGCGGCGTTTGCATTTGTCAAGCGGCGCTTGCGGAGCCGTAAAAATTAAATAAAAAATAAACATTTGAAAATATGCTCATATTTGAAGTAAAAAAGTCGAATCTTCTGTTATATTATATAGAAAGCAAAGGACAGGAGGCGATACCGTGAAAAACAGGCATGAGGGTCTTGCCGAGGTGAAGAAGGACGGCGTGACCTACTGCAATATGTTCTGGCTGTTCATGTTCGGCAATGTGCTCGGCGTTCTGCTCGAGGGTACATGGTGCAGGCTGATTTTCGGCCACTGGGAGACGCATGTCGCAACCATCTGGGGACCGTTCTCTTTGATATACGGCGTAGGCGCAGTGATGTTCTACATAAGCGGCGAAAAAATACGGAGCACCGGTTACAAGGGAGTTGTCGCCCGGTTCTGCTCTATCGCGATAGTCGCCACGGTCTTTGAGCTCGCCTGCGGGCTGCTGCTCGAATACGGCATGGGTATGAAAGCGTGGGACTACTCAAAGAGCTTCATGAACTACAAAGGTCTAATCTGCCTGAAAATGACGCTGCTCTGGGGACTTGCGGGCGTTATCTTCGCCTATATGGTCGTGCCGAAGCTCAAAAAGGTGTTTGCGCGTATGCAGGGCACGGGCTGGAAGGTCGCGTGTGCCGCGTTATCGATATTTATGATAATCAATCTCTCGTTCACTCTCGTGTGCATGGTGCGCTGGAGAGACCGCCGCGCGGGGATTGCCGCGACAACGCAGATCGGTCAGTATGTCGACAGCAAGTATGACGACGCGATGATGTCAAGCCGCTTCTGCGAATGGCATGTTATAAAAAAAGTAAGCAAAGCTATTTTGCAATGCGGGACTGCTTTCGGGCGGTCCCTTTTTTGTTGCGACTTTTTTTGTTGTGTGGTATACTTTGGCATATAAATCTTACGGAGGAAGAAATATGCAGTGTATTCTCTCCGCCCTCGTGGCGATCATTATCGCGCTCGCGCCGGTGTTCAATATTCCGCTGACCGTTGTGCCGCCCAAAGGCGAGCTGCCGCACGAGAGCGAGCCCGCGCCGTCGGAGCTTTCGGTATATGACAAAGTCGCCGGCGTTGACGACTCGGTGTTCTATATCTCCCGCCCGAACGAGGAAAATATGAAAATAATATATGCTTCCGATTTCGGCATGGACAGCAACTCGCAGGACAACACGGACGCTTTCTGCCGCGCGATTGATTACTGCCGCAGGAATCCGGGCACGCGTCTTGTAATAGATGCCGGGGAATACCGCTTCTCGCCGAAGAATACTATCGGCTTAAATTCGTTCAGGGATGTTCTTATCGACGCCGAGGGTGCGGTGTTCGTCTTTGACTGCGACAGATATTTCGAGATAAGCGGATGCGAAAATTTTGAGATAAAAGGGCTTGCCGTCGACTGGGCTTGGGACGAATCCCGCCTTGCTTCTGTTGTTAAAATCGAGAAGCGAAACGCGATAAAGCATACGTTCGATATGCGCTTTACCGAGCTTGACGAAGTGCCCGAGGACATCGCCGTCATGGTGATGACCCAGCTCGACCCCAGGACGCTGACCTTTGGCGCGGCGGGCGAGAGCAAAGAAAATTATATTTATCAGCACCCCGAGATAATCAAAAGCATTGAAAAAGTCGGCAAAAACGTTCTGCGAGTGACCCACGACGGCTCGCTCGACGAGTTCAAAAACTGCGAATATTATCTTGTGCGCCACTATGTCTACGGCTCTCAGGTTTTCTCGGTCTGCGGCGCGTCAGAGAATATTACTTTTGACGGCGTGAAGATATATTCCGCCGCCGGCATGGGCTGGCTCTTCACTCAGCGCGTCAGCCGCTATCAGATACTGAACTCGTCCATAGGCATTCGTCCGGGATATGAAAAAAACGCGCCACATCTCGGCGACCGCCGACGGCGTGCATATCGCGGACACGAACGGGCATTTCAGAGTTTCCGGCTGCGATTTCAGTTATATGGGCGATGACTCGCTCAATGTCCACGACAATCTTCTCTATATAAAACAGCGCGTGTCCGACAATGCGCTCACGGTGTATGCGAATCAGTATCTGCTGACTATCGGCGACACGATGAAATTCAAGCTCGGCACCTATGCCGATATAGATTTTGAGGCTAAAATAACCGACATCTCCGCCGACGGCGTGATAAGCTTCGACAGAACACTGCCCGAAGAGATAGCCGCCGATACAATAATGTATATCGCCGACTGCGACAGCGGAAATTATGTCATTTCAAACAACTATTTCCACGAGCACCGCGCACGCGGACTGCTGCTCCAGAGCGACAACGGACTCTGCGAGAACAACCGATTCTATAAAATAATGGGTCAGCAGATAAAAATAGTCATGGACATCATGCCCGGTCTCTGGTACGAGGGCACGGGAGTCAACAATCTTGTTATCCGTAACAACGAGTTCAAGCTCGGCTGCTACAGCGGCTGGGATTCCGCCATCAGAATAGAGACAAATATCGCGGGCAGCGGGGCGCAGGTCGCGGCGTTTTCGAATATAACCGTCGAATCCAACCGCTTCATAAACTGCGAAAACTATATACTCCGCGCCGACAATGTCTCGGGCTTGAATATTACAAATAATAAAATAATCAACACGCGGAGTATCGACGGCATTGATTTGAGATGCGGGCGTATTCGCCTCGGCGACTGCTGCTCGGCGGTGAAGATAAGCGGTAACCGCTGGAACAAGACGCCGCTCGCCCCGTTCGGCGATATAATCGCCCTCGACCACGGGCTCAAAGCTTTTCTTTGAAAATCTCCCGGAGGGATAAAATGAGCGAAGTAACAATCAGAAAATATAAAAGCGGCGATCTCCCGGAGATGATCGCCGTATGGAATGAGGTAGTCGAGGGCGGCGTGGCTTTTCCGCAGGAGGAGATGCTCGACAGCGTCGGCGGGGAAAAATTCTTCGCCGCGCAGACTTACTGCGGCGTCGCCGAGGTTGACGGAAAAGTGCTCGGGCTCTATATCCTGCACCCGAATAACATCGGCAGGTGCGGACATATCTGCAACGCGAGCTATGCGGTCTCATCCAAAAGCAGAGGACAGCACATCGGCGAAAAGCTGGTGCTCGACTGCATCCGCCGGGCACATGAAGAGGGCTTCAGAGTGCTCCAGTTCAACGCCGTCGTCAGGACGAACATCCACGCGCGCCATCTCTATGAGCGCATCGGCTTCAAACAGCTCGGCACTATCCCCGGCGGCTTCAGAATGAAGGACGGCAGCTACGAGGATATCTGCCCGTATTATATAGAGGTCTGAATAAATTAAGCCCACTGCAGTGCTTTATGTGCTGCGGCGGGCGAGTTTTATATTTGAGTGCTTTGCAAATGAAATTTGCCGTGAAATCTATTCGCCCCCCGCAGGAAAGCTGTCGCGAAGTGGCCGAGGGGTTGTTTCGCTTCGCTCAAAGTAAGTAGGGGCGGATATCATGTCAAGCGAAACATGGTAAACAGTAGTGTAAGCACATGGTATACAATTATTAATATTAAAATTTTCCATCTTTTTTTGCCCTTTGTTTTCCGGCGATAATGCCGCGCGGCGCGGAAAAAATAACGGTGTCCGCAGTGCGGACAAAATCAAAAAGGGGGCGGAGCATGAAGCAAATCATAAGATTTTTCAGCGCGGTCGCGCTCATGCTCTCGGTGGGAATTTTTTCCTGCGTCGCTTACGGCGATATCCAGCTGCCCGACGAATACAGCGTCGTCGCGGGCAGCGGCGCCGATATCGGCGAGAGCGTGTTTTCTGCGTCCGCGTCCGCATCGCCGCAGGGCGAATATGAGCTTGAGGTAAAAGCGTTCGGGGTGTTCCCGGTCAAGACCGCAAGGGTGAAAGTGTCTCAGCGCAGATATGTCACCGTCGGCGGCGAAATTTTCGGCATCAGGCTCTATACGCGCGGCGTGCTGATAGTCGGGAGCGAGGAGATCGAAACGGCGTCGGGCGCAATTGACCCGGCGGCTCGCGCGGGGCTGAAAAAGGGCGATATCATTTTAGAGATAAACGGTTCGCCCGTCAGCCGAAACAATGATATCTCCTCCGCCGTTGAGTCGAGCGGCGGCGACGAAGTCGAGCTGCTCATCGAGCGCGCAGGCAAAAAGCAGACGGTAAAACTCCTGCCCGCGCGGAGCAAAGTTGACAGCAAGTTCAAAGCCGGTCTGTGGGTGCGCGATTCGTCGGCGGGGATAGGAACGGTGACTTTCTATGACCGCAAAAACGGAATTTTTGCGGGGCTCGGTCATGCGGTCTGCGATGTTGACACGGGCGAAGAGCTGCCGATATCCGGCGGCGACGCGGTCAATGCTGCTGTAAAAGGCTGCTATAAGGGCAAGGACGGTTCGCCCGGCGAGCTGTGCGGCGTGTTCGCGCCGGGAGAGATAGGTGAGCTCTATGAAAACTGCGGCATCGGCGTTTACGGCGCGTTTAGCGAATTGCCGAAAACCGGGGAGATGCCCGTGGCGATAGCCGACGAGGTCAAAACCGGCAAGGCGCAGATTATCTCGACTGTTGACGCGGACGGACCGCAGTATTATGATATCGAGATAACGAAGATCTATACAAAAAGCGGCCAGCGCAATATGATAATCGAGGTGCGCGACAAGCGGCTTATTGAAAAAAACCGGCGGCATAGTCCAGGGCATGAGCGGCAGCCCGATAGTCCAGAACGGTATGCTGGTCGGCGCGGTGACTCATGTTTTTATCAACGATCCGCTCAAGGGCTACGCGATATTCGCCCAGACGATGACGGAGGAGGCGGAGCGCATATCTTCGCCCGGATATTCCGCCGCTTCGTAGCAAAATTGGAGCATAAATAAAAATTGCCAAAAAATGGTAATTTATTATTGACATTTATTCCCATATATGGTAAAATCCAATTGAAAAATCAACCCGGAGGTACTAATTATGGGAAAAATGTTAAAAATCATGCTTGCACAGGACACGGACACTCAGACGGGCTGCGCCGCGGCACTGCGGGCAAACGGCTTTGAGGTCGAAACAGTCCGAAAGGACGGCGCGCAGATACTCCGCCTTTTCAGGCAGGGAAGCAGACCGGACGTGCTTATCATGGACGCTTTCATGCAGGGCACGGACGCGATAGGCGTGCTCGGCGGACTTGCCGACATGCACCTCGAGCCGCGCCCGCTGGTGTTCGTGACCGCGTCGAACGCGAATCCGCGCCTTGAGCAGGAGATAACGCAGAGCGGCGCAGACTACTATTTCATCAAGCCCTTTGACACGCAGATGCTCGCCCAGAGGATAAAACAGCTGACCGGGCTTTCCGCCCCGGCGCAGGGAAACATAGTTGCTTTTTCCGCGCAGGACAACAGCCTCGAGGTCACAGTCTCCGAGATAATGCACCGCATCGGCGTGCCCGCGCACATAAAGGGCTATCAGTATCTGCGCGAGGCGATAATCCTCGCGGTCAACGACGATGAGATTATGAATTCCGTCACGAAGCTTCTCTATCCTACAGTCGCAAAGACCTTCAAAACCACTCCGTCGCGCGTTGAGCGCGCCATTCGCCACGCAATCGAGGTCGCCTGGGACAGAGGCGATGTCGATGTGCTCAACTCCTACTTCGGCTACACCATCCAGAACTCCCGCGGCAAGCCGACCAACAGCGAATTCATCGCAATGATATCCGACAAATTGAAGCTCAACCTGAAAATTTCTTAATTAATATTGAAAGAAAACCTCCGCATGACTTTTGCCATACGGAGGTAATTTTATTAACCCTGCGTGAGAGTGAGGCTCGCCGTTATCGGGAAATGATCGCTCGGATAGACTCCATCATAGGTTGTTCTGACAACATTGTAGCTGTTGACCCTGAAGCCGGTCTTGGAGATCATTATGTAGTCGATGCAGTCGTCGTCAAGGCGTTCGCCCCAGTTCTGATAGGTGCAGCTCTTTATCGGATCCTTGGTCTGATATTTGACATCGAGGAAGTTTTCGGTCGCGCTGCGATATGTCTCGGTGTCCTCTTCAACATTGAAGTCGCCCATTATCATCGCGGGCAGCGAGCCGAACTGCGCTATCTTGTCGAGTACAACGCCGATGCCCTTTATCCTCGCCTCTTCGCTGACATGATCGAGGTGCGTGTTGAACACGACGAATTCGAGTCCCGTCTGCTTCTCCTTGAGGATAACATAGCTGCAAATTCGATAGCACGCGGAGTCCCAGTCCTTGCTCATCTTTTCGGGAGTCTCGGAGAGCCAGAACGAGCCTTTGTCGATAAGGTCGTAGAGGTCGGTGCGGTAGAACACCGGGCAGCCCTCGGAGAAAGTCGATTCGTCGCGGAAGGTTATGACCGAGTCATAGCCCTGAAGCGTGCGGCACATATAATTATACTGCCACTTTGTCGCCTCCTGGAAGCCGATAATAGTCGGCGCTTCCGTTTCGATGTTCTTGACGATGAGATCGGCGCGATAGAACCAGCTCTTTTTGCCCGTGTCCATGACGTTCGCGCAGCGCAGATTGCAGCTCATGATGCGCATCTCCCGCGCTCGAGCGGCTTATCCTCGATGACCGCGGCGTGCTGATTCTGCTTATAGTGCGGATAGTAGATGCAGAAAATGCACGCGACAGTGATGAGCGTCGCAAGCACGACACACAGCAGGCAGATAAAAACCTTCGTGCCTTGTTTCATTTGATCCTCTCCTTTGATAAAAAATTATATATCCTGTGCGCTACGCGCACTGAGTTGCAAGGTTAAAAAATGTGTCTTTGTAGAGTGCGGTGACCCAACAATATTATATCATAAGGGCGGATATTATCTGCCCGCGAAATCTGTACAGGATTTTGATGTGCAGATTATAGATGTGCTTTCATACTTTTTCACTATTCACTTTTACTTATTACTTTGAGCGAAGCGAAACAAACCCCTCAGTCTTGGCTTTGCAAATCCAGCTCCCCTACAGGGGAGCCAAAAGCAGGCGAACCTTGTTTGCTTGCCTTTAAAATCTACGCAATTTTAAACAGCGCACTTCGTAGGGACAGCCCTTGCGGCTGTCCGTTATCGGCGGCGCTTCGCCGATGTTACCCGCCTTAACTTTTCGGAGGCTTGGGCTATCGGTGCAGCCGATATAAATAAAGCCGCGGCAAACTTTCGCCTGATAAAAGCAAAAACTGCGCGCCGCAAGAGCGGCGCGCAGCGGCATTGCTTTTTTTTGATTTTTATCAGTCGTCGTGATCGCAGTCGCAGTCGTCATCGCCGCAGCAGCAATCGTCATCGAAATCGAACTCGAGCAGAGTGCCGCAGTTGGGGCAGTCAATGCTTCCGTCCTCAAGGATGCCGTCGTCGACGCAGATAGTCTCGCCGCAGTTGGGGCACTCGATCTCATAGCAATCGTCGTCGCCGCAGCAGCAGTCGTCATCGTCCTCGTAGACATAGCCCTCGAGATCGGAGAGATCCTCGTCTATTTCGTCAACCTGATCGCTGACAACATCGAGACCCTCTTCGAGATCCGAAACGCTCATAGCCATGTCGTCAAGAAGCTCGATGATAGCCTTGATGACCTTGACTTCGTCTTTCTTTGCGTCGAGGTCGAGACCGTCGACAAGACCTTTGATATAAGCAACTTTCTCAGTAACTGTCATTTTGCTTTCTCCTTTCAAAAACAGCCGTCGGCTTTTGAATTACGGAATCTTACGCTCGGCTCAGATACTCGCCGGTGCGGGTGTCAACGATGACCATCTCGCCCTCTTCGATGAACAGAGGAACCTTAATCTCTGCGCCGGTCTCAAGCACTGCGGGCTTGGTGGCGTTTGTCGCGGTGTCGCCCTTGAAGCCGGGGTCGGTCTGGGTGACTTCGAGAGTAACGCTTGTGGGGGGCTCAACGCCGAAAACATTGCCCTTGTAGGAAAGGATCTTGCAAACGGTGTTCTCCTTGACGAACTTGAAGTTGTCGGAGAGGTCGCTCTTGTTTATCGGGATGAGCTCATAGCTCTCGGGATCCATGAAATAATAAAGATCGCCATCGTTATAGGAATACTCCATCTCCTTGCGCTCAATATAAGCGGTGGGGAATTTTTCCGTGGGGTTGAATGTGCGCTCAACGACCGAACCCGCGATAACGTTTCTTATCTTGGTTCTGACGAATGCCGCGCCTTTGCCGGGCTTGACGTGCTGGAACTCTATGATCTGATAGACATCGCCGTCCATCTCAAACGTCACGCCGTTTCTGAAATCGCCTGCTGAAACCATATTGTCTCCTCCGATATTTTAGACTTACACATTTATTTTATACTATTCAGCCGTATATTTCAATACTTTTTTTCATCAGAATGGGCTTTTCTGCGCGCTGAGCTTCAGATGCTCGCCGGCATATATCAGGTCGGGGTCTTTTATTCTGTTTATCCCGACGAGGGTTCTTATCGGAACGCCGGTGCGGCGGGATATATAAAAGAGCGTGTCGCCCGGGCGCACGACATAAAATTCGCCCGACATTCTGGCGCCGGGTATCGAGAGCTTATCTCCCGCATATATCATTTCGCCGCGTTCGAGCCCGTTTCTGTCTTCAAGAGCGGAGAGCGTGACGCCGAACTTTCCGGCTATCGATATCGGCGTGTCGCCGCGCCTGACGGTGTATATTTCTTCGCCGCTGTCGCGCGTGGGCAGAGTTATTCTCAGCCGCTCGCCCGCGAATATCCTGTTGGGGTCAGCTATCCTGTTCTCTCGGACTATCGCCTCGACTGTCGTGCCGTATTCCCTCGCTATCGCCCAGAGCGTGTCGCCTGCGCGGACATATACCGTGAGCGTCCGTGTTCCCGCGCGGACGGTGGTTCGCTTTTCGCCGTCGATGCGCCCCGAGTCGGAGAGGAATATCCCCTCGGTGAAGATGTTGCGGTCAACGTTGCCGTAGATGCCGCCGACTCTGCCCTCGTCCGTATACTGGAATCCGACCCACTCGCGCCATTTGCCGTTTGCCGACGGCTCGTCTGCGCCGTACTGCGCCGCCCAGAGCGGATATTTTTCGGCGAGCGCGCGGCTGAATATATTTCGCGCGTTTGAAAGGTCGCTGTATATCACGACCTCTCGCTTTGTCAGCGCGGTCAGCTCATCGAGGTAAGCCTCGGATATCGCGTTTATCTGCGAAACGGAGAGCGAGCCGAAATATTCAAAATCCATCGCAAGGCGCATATCCGGCTCGCGCCCGGCGGCAAGGGAAGCAAAGAACCGCGCCTGCCTGCGCCCCTCCTCGACCGAGCGGGCGGTGACATAGTGATAGAAGCCGATTTTCAGCCCCGCCGCCCTCGCCCGTTCGTAGTTTTCGGCGAAGTATTCGTCGGTATATTCCCCTGCGCCGACGCGGATATACACCGCCTCTATCCCGCTGCGCCTCACCTCTTCAAAATCTATCTCGCCCTGAAATTCGCTTATATCTATCCCGCGATACTGCCGCCCGCCCGACGGCGGAATCGCCCGCGCCGGGACGAGCGCGGCAAAAACAAGCACCGCGATGCAGGCGAGAAGCACCGCCGCCGCGCCCGTGAGTCTGCGTTTTATATTCATTTTCCCCTCTCCTCCGTCATTTCTGCCGATTATTCGGCACTATATTCTATGCCGCAGGTCATAGCGGCGCAACGGAGATTGAAATGGCGGCGGGGATAATATATAATTTGATCAATGAATCCGGAGTTTTTATAAGCGACGATAGGGAGGGTATATATTATGAAAATGTGGGAAATGCTTCAGGCGGCTTATGACTTTTGGAGACCCAACAAATACGGGATAAAGCCGTACTTATGCAAGGACGGAAGAAAGCACCCGGTTGCAATTATATGCCCGGGCGGAGCATATTCAATGGTGTGTTCTTTTGTTGAGGGTATGCCGATAGCAAAGGCTTTGAATAAATGCGGATATCACGCAGTTGTTGCATATTACAGGACAAAGAAGAAAGCCCGCTTCCCAAATCCTCACGAGGATTTGAAACGGGCGATTACAGATACTTTTTCTCACGCGGAGGATTGGAATCTCGAGACTGACGGCTGGTCTCTTTGGGGTAGCTCTGCGGGCGGACATTTAGCGGCAAGCTTCTGCACTCAGGCGGAGGATAGGTTCAAACCCTCGGCATTGATTCTGAGCTATCCTGTTATTACGCTCGGCGAATTTACTCACGAGGACAGCAAAAGAAATCTGCTGGGCGATAAGCCGGACGTGTCAATAATCAACCGACTTTCCGTTGAAAAGCAAATCAACTCAACTTTTCCGCCGACATTTGTGTGGTACGGGACGGCGGATAATGTTGTTGACCCAATAAACAGCCGGAAGCTGGAATCCGCGCTGAAAATGGCAGGTGTGCCGTATGAAGCCGAAACTTACGAGGGTATAGGTCACGGTGTCGGTCTTGCTGTCGGAACCGATGCTTCAAAGTGGTTTGAAGATGCGGTTGAATTCTGGAAGAAGCAAGTAAATCGGCGATAACACAGCGTCGGCGGAGTTGACACAAAATTAGTTTTACATGGGAATAAAATTCGCTCTGAAGACTGCCTGCTGTGTACCTCTTCCAAACACCTCCATTCCACAAAAAAATCCGCTCCCGGTACACTCGGAGCGGATTTTTCTCTGCGCAGTTTAAAATTCTGTTTAACAACCTGCTTTACAATTATATCTGATGAAATATAAAGTCAGCCGCAGGGTAGCTTTTATACTCTCTGCGGCTGATGCCTTTTTATTATATATAATTAAAAGCTTATGACCCCTGAGGTGCTCGAGGAGTATCTTGACGCCGATGGCCATAAGAATAAGTCCGCCGGCGAGCTCCGCTTTGTTTGTGTATTTCTCGCCGAAAACATGGCCTATCTTGACTCCCGCGGCGGAGATAATAAATGTCGTCACGCCGATAAACGAGGCGGCAGCCCAGATATTGACCTTGAGAAAAGCGAGTGTGATTCCGACTGCGAGCGCGTCGATGCTTGTCGCTATCGCGAGGACGAGCATCTTTGTGAATTTCAGCTCGTCGCGGTCGTTGCCTGCGGCGTCGCGCTCAACATCTTCTTTTTTGAAGCTCTCGATGAACATCTTGCCGCCGAGAATGAGAAGAAGCACGAAAGCCACCCAGTGGTCATAGCGCTCGATCTTGTCGGCAAAGCCCGTGCCGAGGAAATAACCGATTATCGGCATAAGAGCCTGGAAGATGCCGAAATACGCGCCGACAATCGCGCTCTGCCCGAAGCTCGCCTTTTTCAGGCATACGCCCTTGCATATCGAGACGGCGAACGCGTCCATTGAAAGACCGACTGCGAGAATGAAAAGTTCAGCTAAACCCATATTGATTCCTCCGTTTTTTTCGGGGCAGGGAACAAAAAAAGACCCACCTGCGCCCTTTGCGCAGATAAGTCTCATCAATTAAAGAGGCGAAAGCCTCTTTATAGCAGGACCAGATATAGATCAGTATGTTGACCCTGCTGCGCCGCAAATCAGCGCCGATTACTCCCCTATCGCTTCGGGCAGTATAGCGCATCGCTTTAGTTTTGTCAAGCGTATCCGATTGAATTTTGCCGTTTGTTCTGATATAATCTATCATGGATCAGGATGCCGTGCGGTGTCCGAAGCTATATTTATGCAGAAAGAGGTCTTGCTATGAGCGGACGCTTTGATGAGCTTCGCCGGGAATATCCGCAGTTTGTCTACAGCGGCTATTCAGTCAGCGAACATGAGGACGGGCTGCACTTGAGCTTTGATTTTTCTATCCCCGGTCTGTGCGAATTTCATCCGCAGACGAGGCTCGACGGAAAAAGTCTTGATATATTCAATTCCCCCGTGTCGGACTACGCGAGGAGAATGGTTTTCTTCATTGGTCTCGCGGAGGCGGTCAGCTACTGGAAATGCGCCTGCCCGCCTGTTTTCAGAGTCGAGTGCGGCGAAATGTCAGAGGATGACAAAGCTTTTTTCAAAAAGCTCTGGTTCAACGGACTCGGCGAGTTTTTCTACCGAAACGGGATAAAGACGGATATAGACTCTTTTGTGCGTATAGACGCGCCGGAGCCGAAAAATATCCCGCAGTGCGAAGATTATGTTTCGTCGGGGATTGAGATAGTCCCCGTCGGCGGCGGCAAGGATTCGGCGGTCACGACCGAGCTTCTGCACCCGTTCGGCGATAAGCTGAGATTCTTCACCGTCAACGACCAGCCTGCGCGCACCCAGTGCGTTCTCGCGGGCGGCTACAGCGAGGATAAAATAATAAAAATTTACCGCACTATAGATCCCGAACTGCTAAAGCGCAACGCCGAAGGCTTTTTGAACGGTCACACTCCGTTTTCGTCGGTTGTGGCGTTTATATCAATGTATGCGGGCTTTATCGAGGGCGCAAACGATGTTATTCTCTCGAACGAGTCGAGCGCTAACGAGTCGAATATCGGCGGAGAGAGCGTCAACCATCAGTATTCAAAGTCGTTCGAGTTCGAGCGCGACTTCGATGAGTTCCGCTGCCGCAACTTCCCGCAAAGCGCGGTTTATTTCAGCCTCCTGCGTCCGTTCTGCGAGCTTCAGATAGCAAAGCAGTTTTCGCAGTATAAGCAGTATCATCCGATATTCCGCAGCTGCAACAGAGGGAGCAAGAAAAACATCTGGTGCTGCGAATGTCCGAAGTGCCTGTTTGTTGCGATAATGCTCTCGCCGTTTCTCCCGCCCGATGAGCTGAACTCAATATTCGGCTGCGATATGCTCGCGAAAACAGAGCTTGAGACCGACTTCGACGGGCTCTGCGGCTTCACGGGGCTCAAGCCCTTTGAGTGCGTCGGCACGGCGGACGAGGTCGTGCTCGCATTGACGCTGACGGCGGAAAAATACAGAAAATCCGGGCTCGGGATGCCCGCGCTCCTGCGCCGCTTCTGCGAAAAGAACACTGCCCGCGCGGATTACTCCCTGCTCTCAGGCTTCAACGAAGAAAATCTTATCCCGAAAAAATTTGATGAATGTGTAAAGAGGATGTTTGAATATGTATCAGCAGCTGATTGACCATCTAAGAAACAAGCGCATAGTCCTGCTCGGCATGGGGCGCGAGGGTCACTCGACCTATAATTTTATCCGCCGCTATCTGCCCGAGCAGAAGCTTATAATCGCGGACGCAAAGCAGGTTGAGCTTGATAATGACCCGAATGTCGAATTTGTCTGCGGGGACGGCTATCTCGGCGCGATAGACCGCGCGGATATTGTCATAAAGACCCCCGGCATTCCGCTCCTTCATTTCAAGAGACCGCAGGGTGTTGAGATAACCTGCCAGACCGATCTTTTCCTGCGCGTTTTCGGGCTTTACCTGCGTCGGCGTGACGGGCACAAAGGGCAAGACGACAACCTCGACTCTCATTTATTCCATGCTCCGAGCCGCAGGAAAAGAGGCGTGCCTGATAGGTAACATGGGCTATCCCGTCTTTGATAATATAGAGGACTGCGCGGGCGAAATAGCCGTTATCGAGATGTCGTCGCACCAGCTTGAATTTACTTCCCGTTCGCCGCATATCGCCGTTTTGACGAATATCTATCCCGAGCACCTTGACCACTACGACAGCTTCGAGTGCTATGTCGGCGCGAAGCTCAATATAGTCCGCAACCAAAGTAAGGGCGATGCATTTATATATAACTCGGATCAGGGACTCAACGGCTTCTTCGACCTGAGCAAATATCCGGGCGAAGCGGTCGGAGTCAGCGTCCATACGCCGGACGCCGAGAAGTACCGCGACATAAACAGCCATCTTCTGGGCGAGCACAATATCCAGAACTGCATGTTCGCCGCCGAGGCTGCGAGACGGCTCGGCGTTTCGGACGAAGATATCATGAAAGCTCTCAAAGACTACGAGGGCATCGAGCACAGAATGGAATATTTCGCGACGGTCAAGGGCATAAAATTCGTCAACGACTGCATCGCGACTATTCCCCATTCTGTCATGTGCGCCGTCGAGGCTCTCGGCGATGTTGACACGCTGATTTTCGGCGGCATGGATCGCGGGCTCGACTATTCGGCGTTTGAAAAGGCGCTGGAGAAGAGCAGCATAAGAAATCTCGTCTGCCTGCCCGATACGGGACATAAAATCGGCATGCACATGGCGCAGAACGGGAGCGAAAAGAAGATAATTATCTCCGAGGACATGGAGGGCGCAGTGCGCGCGGCGATGAGCGTAACGCGCCCGGGCTGCACCTGCCTGCTCTCGCCTGCCGCTTCGAGCTACAACAAATATAAAAATTTCGAGGAAAAGGGACGCCATTTCAAGAATATAGTGCGCCGCTATGCCGAGATGGGCGGGGAGAAAGCATGAGAGATTTTCTGAGCGAAGAAAAGGGACTCTGCGCCGAGGTTGAATCCCTCTGCATGACCGACCCCGACTCCGCGCACGTGCTTATCGACAGCGTGATATCGGACTGCGGCGAAGTGAAATCCGACCGCGCGCAGTCCGCGTCCGTTTCGCGCGTCTGCTGCCGCTTTCTGATGCACAGAAAGATGAAGAGCCGCCTTGTTGACACGCTCAAGACGGACGACGGTCTGCGAAAAGCGATTTTCGGCGAGCTCAACACATATAAGTACAGCCTTGTTTTCCTGTTCCGTCGGCTTATACGCCTGAACGAAACGGAGCTGACGCAAGAGCTTCTGACCCTGCTCGAAAACAACCCCTACCGCGACGACAGCGCAAAAGATTACTCCGACCGCTGGTCCCTGCGATTCATAATCGACGAGGCTCTGCGCGCGCCGGACGATTATCTCGATTTAAGCGAAGAGAACAAGAATGTGATAGACGAAGTTAGAAAAGGACTCTGACAACCGAGGGGACAGAGGAGTTATGACAAAAATAAAGGACATAACGGAAAGGCAGTTCAAGTCCGCCCTGTGCAGACTGAGCATAGCGATCCCGTTCACGTTCATTTTTGCTGCGGCTTATTGCAGGACGAGCCTGTATTATCCGGAGAGCAAAACCTCCGTGCAGTTCTCTCTGCTGATAAGCATATATGCGGGCTTCCTTCTTCTATGGGAAAATATCGTCCCCATGAGATTTGGCTGCCGGGGAAACAGGTTTGAAATTTTCGCTAATCTTTTTCCAACCGGGCTTTTGCTCATGGCGGTGTTTTCGCAGTATCACCCGGTGACGGCTGTTATTCTTCTGTGCGTGCCGGCGATGCTCACCGCGGTTTTCGGCATAATTTTGCGCAGAGGCGAACGCTCGCGCGGCGCCGCCCACGACGAGAAGCGGCACGATATACGCACCATGAGATTTTTTGTTACAGTGTCGGCGATAGTGTTTTTGGTGCCGGGAATATTTTCGCTTTTTGTCTATGATTTTGAGTCCCGCAAATACACGCCGGACACAAAGTCGGTCGCCGCTCAGGGACAGGTGCAGGAGGAAACTCCCTCGTTTTTGAAGAAATTCGGCGAGGACGAATGGACAAAGTGCAGCAGTGAAGAGCGCATAACGCTTATTCAGCTGCTTTCAAACTACGAGGCGGAAAAGCTCGGAATACCGAAGGTCTCGGTTGTGTCCGGCAGGATAGACCTCGTCACTCTCGGTTACTACGATGACGAAAAGAATGAAATAGTAGTCGACATCGAACACATGCGGGAGGACAGTGCCCGGGATGTTACTGTAACGATACTCCACGAGACATATCACGCATACCAGTATTATCTGGCAAAAAACATTGATTTTAACTCGGAGATATCAAAGACCGCGTATTTTGACACCGCGCGCAGCTGGCGCGACAATTCATTGAACTACATCGACGGCCACGAGAATCGCGAGGGGTATTCAGCCCAGCCGCTCGAAGAGAGCGCCCGCGCATTTGCGCAGGAGGAATACAAAAATCTCAAGCCGATGATAGAAGAGTAAATATTGATTTGCGGAGACGACTGCCATGCTGAACTACAGAAAAATAGAACCCGCAGATGATAAGCGAATCGCCGAAATAATCCGCGCGAATCTGGAAAAGTTTCATCTGGATATCCCGGGAACGGCGTATTTTGACCCCGAGCTGGATCATCTGAGCGCATATTATAACAGCAGCCCGTCAGGGCGCGCCTATTTTGTCGCGCTCTCCACAGACGGACAGGTTATCGGCGGTGTCGGCATTGCCGAATTTGACGGGATAGAAAACTGCGCGGAGCTTCAGAAGCTTTATCTGGACGATTCCGTCAAAGGAAAAGGCTGCGGAAAAGGGCTGATGCAGATAGCCGAGGATTGGGCAAGGTCAGCGGGATATAAAAATCTTTATCTCGAGACCCACACGAATCTGTCGGCGGCTCTGAAGCTCTATGAAAAACAGGCTTTCATCAGATCGAAAAGCCCTGTTCAACCCCGCACGGCACAATGAACCGCTTTTATTTAAAAGAACTGTAATTCATATAAATCGGGCTTTACGGGTGCAATATTGCAACTTGTAGGGCGCGGCGACTCGACACACCGTTGCCGCGACAGCGGCATGAAACCTTCGGAAAAGCTCATTTTGCAGACCGTAGGGGCGAACTTTGTTCGCCTATCAATTGCAAAGTAGAAGCGAGCGACTCAACAAATTTTTGTAATCAGACCTTCAATAGCCGCGCAGGAATGCGCCCGCATTTCAAGCGTTTTTTTCGCGGCATGGCGCAAAAAGACTTACTTTTAAGCGATGCTTGCTTGCCTTTTTTGTGGGCACAGTTTGCTTTTCTTTTGCATGCGTTTTCTTTTTCAAATAAAAAGAAAATGCCGAAACGCGGAAAGTGTATATCATTTGATTATAGTAGGACGCTAAGGCAGAAGCCAATTATCAACAAGCCGCAATTGCTATAACTTTATATCGGCTATCGCCGATAGCGGACAGCCGCAAGGGCTGTCCCTACGGCGGGCGCTGCTTTAAAATCGCGTAATTTTGAAATAAAAATCTTATGCCGCCGGTAATATTTGCGGCGGCAGGGCGCGTTCCCCAACATCATTCACATCACGCAGGCGAGCACGAGGGTTTCCTCAATGCTTTTATACACGCTCTCGAAGTCGCTCAGCGGCAGGGGATTTCTGCCTTTCCCGAGTTCGAATGTGAACGACGGAATGCCGAGTGCCTCTATCGTCCAGTCCTTGAACCCCGCGTGTGAGGCAAGCCCCGCATTCTGCACGAGCGTATAGCCGCTCGCCGCGGCGAAAATTTTTGCCAGATGCTCGCCGCGCTCCGGCGTGTGCTCCCCGTATTCATAGTATATCTCTTCGCCCTGACTGTGCAGGGCTATTGCCGTTCGCGGCATTCGCCGCATGCACAGCTGAACGAGGGCGTTCACCTCCGGCTCGGTCTGCGGAGCATATCCGCCGAACCGCCTCGGCGCGGGCGCAGTTATTCCCGCTTCGATTTCCAGCGCCTTTGAGAGATCCCACCCGGCATTGAAGTTGTGGTTGAGATCGACCCCGCGCGCGTTCGCGTTCCAGAGATCATGGCTTTTACTCATAGCGCGCTCAACGCAGTCTCTGTATTTTTCCACCGTCTCTGCGCCGTGCAGGGCTATCTCGACCCCATCGGGGTTGACGCACGGGACGAATATTATTTCCCGCCGACTAAGTGCGCCGCCTATGTCGATTCCGCACATTGTCTGCCTGTTCTTTGCACTCAGGCACAGCCGCTCTATAAATCTCAGCGTGACGAGTGCCGTCAGCCGCTCCTGCGCGTGGAAGCACGCCGCTATGAGCACCGGGTTTGCGCTCCTGCCGAATCGCAGGGCGAATATTTTTCTCCCGCAGGCGCTTCGCCCGGCTATCTCGACTTTTAAAAACGGATATTCCGCCTGGAGCGAGCATACGCTTTTCCTTATATATGCGTAGTCCGGCTCGCTCGGCGTGAAGATATATTTCAAAAAAATCACCCCCGGAAAATAATATTTATTTCCCCGCGGGATAAGACCTGAACGGAGGCTTATATATGAAGCTCGACGAAAAAACGATTGAAAAAAAGTACATCTACAAAGGCAGGATAATCAATGTCCGCACCGATACCGCCGAACTGCCCAACGGCAAGCAGGCTCTGCGCGAGGTTGTGGAGCATCCCGGCGGAGTGACGGTCGCCGCGCTGACTGATAACGATGAACTGATGTTTGTGCGGCAGTTCCGCTATCCGTATTCCGAAGTCCTGCTCGAACTGCCTGCGGGCAAGCTCGAATACGGCGAGGACCCGTTTGAAGCGGGCAAGCGTGAGCTGCGCGAGGAGACGGGAGCCGTGGCGGAGCACTATATCGACCTCGGAAAATTTTATCCCACCCCGGGCTACTGCGGCGAGATAATCCATATGTATGCGGCAAAGGGACTGTCCTTTACATCCCTCGACCTCGACGACGATGAGTTTCTTGCACCCGAAAAAATACCGCTTGAAAAGGCGGTCGAGATGGTCATGAACAACGAGATACGCGACGGCAAAACGCAGGCTGCCGTGCTCAAAGTCGCGCAGAAGCGCAGAAAGGGCGAGATATGAAAATTGTTCTTGCGTCGTCCTCGCCGCGCAGAAAAGAGCTGCTCCAAACGGCGGGAATAGATTTTGAGATAGATGTCGAGGGCGTTGACGAAGTGCCGCAGGGCGACACGCCGGAGGAAAAAGTCTGCTCGATAGCGGAGCAGAAATGCCGCCCGGTGGCGGCGCGCCGATTTGATGACTGCGTAATAGGCGCGGATACGGTCGTCTCCGTTGACGGCGATATTCTCGGCAAGCCGCACGACAGAGAGGACGCAAAAAAGTATGCTCCGCCGCCTCTCCGGCAGGGAGCACACGGTATATACCGGAGTGTGCATCTCGGCGCACGGAAAAGAAACCGTGTTCAGCGAAGCGACGAAAGTTAAATTCTTCGATCTTACAGATAAAGAGATAGCGGACTATGTCCTCAGCGGCGAGCCGATGGACAAAGCCGGAGCCTACGGGATACAGGGACTCGGCTGCACGCTTGTCGAGGGTATCGGCGGCGACTACTTCAATGTTGTCGGTCTGCCGGTTGCGCGCGTGGTGCGCGAGATGAAAAAAGATAACGGGAGCGTAAAAAATGAAACTGCTTGCAACAGGTGCATTGAGAATAACGCCCGAGGAATCGGTGGAGCTTGAAAAGCTCGGCTATGAGATATATTTCATGGCCCGACGAGCGGGTCGCCGTGCCGGATAACATACCCTGCGAAGAGATAGAGGCTATCATCTGCAACGGGCTGTTTCTCTATACCCCGCCGGATAAATTTCCGAAGCTCAGAACCGTTCAGCTGACGAGCGCAGGGCTCGACCGCGTGCCCATGGACTACATGGACGCCCACGGCATAAAAGTGTTCAACGCCCGCGGGGTCTACAGTGCGCCGATGGCGGAGTTCGCCGTCTGCTCGGTGCTCGGATTCTATAAGCGGAGCGCATTTTTCTCGGCGGCTCAGTCGGAGCACCGCTGGGAGAAGCACCGCGGACTCGAGGAGCTGGGCGGAAAGCGCGTTGTGATAGTCGGCGCGGGAAGCGTCGGGCGCGCCTGCGCGGACAGGTTCAGGGCGTTCGGCTGCGAGATAATCGGCGTTGACAGAAAGACAGATGTTGACGGCTTCGATAAAATATATTCAATAAGTGATATCCGCGCCGCCGTGAGCGCGGGCGATATAGTCATATTCTGTCTGCCGCTGACAAAGGAGACGGAGCATATCGCGAACGCCGAGCTGTTCTGCGCGATGAAGGACGGGGCGGTCATAGTCAACATTTCGCGCGGCGGAATAATCGATACCGACGCGCTCATAACCGAGCTCAAGTCCGGACGGCTCAGAGCTGCGCTCGACGTGTTCGAGCAGGAGCCGCTGGACGCCGGCAGCGAGCTGTGGGATCTCCCGAACGCCGTGATAACCCCGCACAATTCATTTGTCGGCGACGGCAACCGCGCAAGGCTCTTTTCATTGATAATAAACAACCTGAAATAAGACTGCCGCCGGGCAATTCGACTCGGCGGCAATTTTTACATATGCCGAAAAATTTTTGAAGTACATCTTTTTTTATGCTCGTTATTATTGACGAAAGCGCAAAGGAGGTGGTAAAGATAGATCGCGAAGAAAAGTTAAAAGAGCTCATGGACGGCTACAGCAAGCTCGTCTTCAGCATATGCTACCGACTGACGAACGACTACTTTACCGCCGAGGATCTGACCCAGGAAACTTTCCTGTCCGCCTATTCCTCGCTCGACCGTTTTGACGGGCGCAATGAGCGCGCGTGGCTGAGCCGAATAGCGACGAACAAGTGCCTCGATCATCTGAAGAGCGCGGCGTCGAGAACGACCCCCGCCGAGGATGACGAACTGGAGTTCAGAGCCGGCGCCTCACCGGGACTCGAGGACGAATACATGAACGCTCAGCTCGGGCGCGATGTCAGAGCGGCGTGCGAGGCGTTGAGAGAACCCTACCGCAGCGTGGCGGTCGAGTATTTTTGCGAGGATATGCCGCTGTCAAAGATAGCCGAGAGAACGGGCGAACCGCTCAAAACCGTCCAGACACGGGCATACAGAGCAAAGAAAATGCTCAGAGAAAATCTGAAGGAGGTCATACTGCAATGACACACGCAGACGATAAAAAATTAACGCTCCTGCTGCGCGGCGGCTTGAGCGAGAGCGAAAAAGCAAAAGTCATGGAGCACATCGCCGAATGCGACGAGTGCGCCGACCGTATGGCCTGCTTGACGCTCGACATGGCTTGCGTCGACCCGCCCGCGGGCATGAGCGAGGATATCCTCGCCGCCGCGGCGAAAGAAAAGACCCGCGAGAAGCGCAGACAGGATAACCTGCTGATGTATTCCGTGAGAGTGGTCGCGGGAATATGCGCGGCGCTCGTGATGATATTCTCCGGCGCTTTTAAGCACATATCGAAGATAAATGATATAGATATGTCGAAGCTGAACGACAAGAGCCGCTCGATAAGCCAGTCGATTGACGAGAGCTTCAACGAATTCAAACAGAAAATCTCTGACTTAGGAGGAAATAATAATGAACAAAAAGAATAAGATACTCTTTTTCCTGTTTTCACTCATTCCGGGCGCCGCGCATATGTATATAGGTCTCGTCAAGCGCGGACTTGTTATAATGCTCGCGCTCGTCGCGGGAGCGGGACTCGCCATGATGGCCGACACCCCGGCGTTTCTGCTCGTGCTTCCGGTGCTGTGGTTCTACAGCTTCTTCGACGCATGGAACAAATATCATCTGCCCGAGGATAAGCTGGCAAAGGTTCAGGACGACTTCCTGTTTTTCTTGAACGCCATGCCCGAAAATGTTCGCTCTGATCCGCGCTTTAAGAAAGTCGCCTCCGCAAATGTTTTAAAGGTCGGCGGCATTGTCGCGATAATAGCCGGAGCCTATCTTATCTGGGATCAGATAATAGTCAGAGTTCTGAGCCGCCTGCTCAGCGATACGGGCGCCGAGATCCTGAGCCAAATTTCCTATAAGCTTCCGCAGGTAGCCGTCGCTGTCATACTGATAGTTGTGGGAATAAAGCTCATCTCGCACAAGAAGCGTGAACTGGAGAGAAAGAATAACGAAGAGGAGGACAAATAATATGGCGGCAAAGCGTGTAGGCTCGGTGACGCTCGGTCTGACTCTCGTCGTTTTCGGCGTGATGTTTTTACTCAGCGCATTTATTAAGAGCTTCAACTACCTCGATGTAATAAAATTCTGGCCTGTTATCTTTATATCTCTCGGCATTGAGATGCTCGTACATGCGTTTTCAAAAGATGCGGAAAAGGCAAAGCTCGATGTCCCCTCGTGCATCATGACCTGCGTGCTCATGCTCTTTTCGATGTGCCTCGCCGGCGCGCAGTATGCCATAACGGAGCTTGTTCCCTATATTTCAAGGCGCACGCGTAAAAGAGGTGCCGGATTGAAAAAGAAACTGAGAAAAAGAATCTCCACGGGGCTGATAATCTCAGTCCTCACGGTTATGGCGGCACTGCTTGCGGTCTTTGCGATAAGACCGCACCTGCGTTTCGTCGCCGGGGAATATCTCGGGCTGAACACCCGAAAGATAACGGTCGCGAAGATCTCGCCCGAGCTTGATAAAATAAATATCGACGCTCTGCGCGCCGATTCGCGCGTGACTTTTAATCAGAGCCTGATGCTCGTGAACTCCGAGCATCCTCTGGATGATAACGACAAGCCGGATCTTGCGGAATACAAAAAGACGGGCGTCATAATGAACGCCTGCGCCGCAGAGAGCTTTTCGGAGCTGTCCGCCGCAGTAATGGAAAAGACCGACTGCAAGCTTCTTGTCATGAGCAGTGTCCGCGACGCGCAGGAGCAAAAGGAGCTTTACGGCAGGGATTCGTCCACTGCCGCAGCCCCCGGCGCGAGCGAGCACCAGACGGGACTCGGCATAGATGTTTATGTCAAAAACTTCGCGGGGCAGGGTTTTGTCAAAAGCCCCGCCGGACAGTTCGTCAACTCCGAGTCGTGGAAATACGGATTTATAATCCGCTACCCGTCCTACGGAAAGAGCTCGACGGGGATAAAATTCGAGCCGTGGCACATTCGCTATGTCGGCAAGCCCCACGCGGCGATAATATACAATGACCGCCTGACGCTCGAAAAATATATCGACTCGTTTGAAACAGGCGAGTGGTACTCCGCCGAGGGATATTTGATTTCGAGGCAGGAGATTGGCGAAAGCGTGACAATGCCGAAAGCATTCGGCTCGGCAGTTATCTCCCCGGACAACACCGGCTGTTATATGATAACAGTCAAACAGTGAAAAGTAAGAAACAGAAAATCCGCCAAGCGAAAGCAAGGCGGATAATTTTATTGGTCCTCTTTGTCGAGTGTGTCTTTCCCGAAGGCTTTTATATAGCTCTCGGTGAGGTCTTTTATTATAATCGGGGCTTCCTCCTCGTCCAGTATTCCGTCGAGGCGGCCTTTGAGCAAATCCTCATAGTAGAGATAGAGCTCGTCGCTCATAGCTTCGCTGAGATCGTTGTTGTCCACTTCCCACTTTATCAGCGGAAGAAGAACATTAAGTCGTTCAGCCTCTTCAAGGATATCCTGATTGAACTCCGGAAGATATGAGTTTTCGAGAAGTCTTCCCGTTATTGGCGGTATGCTTGTAATCACACGACTTTCAAGAATTTCTGTTGCTCCCTGATAATCAAGGTCGTATTTCATTTTTTACCCTCCTGTTTCAATTTGTGCCGTTTTTAATATATCGGCTTTTTTCTTCTGTGTCAACTGTTTTTGGTGGAACGGTGAAATGATTGTACGATATGCGGCGGGTGCGGCATTGCCGGGGCACAGTTTGCTTTTATTTTAAAGGCGTTTTATTTTTAAACAAAAAGAAAATGCCGAAACGCGGGGTAGCGTATATCTTTTGATTACAGTGCGACGCGAAGGCGGCCGGTACCTGCAAAGTGCATGAGCAGATGGCAAAAGAAGATATTCCACAGAGAATGCGCGAGATAAAAAGGCGCATGGTCGAGGGCGGAGAATGCGAAGAAAAATAAAAATTTTGCTGTTTTTCACGGTAAAGCGTTGAAATGCGCGATTTTATGTGTTACAATAGCAAACATCAATGACGGTACGATGGAGAGCCGCTCAGCTGAGACTGGCGGTTCTTTTTCATTTTCGCCGCCAAAATGAGGGGCTCGTATGCAGCCCGTGAGGAGTTTTTCAAATGACCGTATCAAACATCTGTATCCTGGGGACGATCGCCGTCTACCTCGTCGGAATGCTGATAATCGGCTTCCGCTGCGCAAGGAAGAACGAATCGTCCGCCGATTTCTACCTCGGCGGCAGAAAGCTCGGTCCGCTCGTTACCGCAATGAGCGCTGAGGCGAGCGACATGTCGAGCTACCTGCTTATGGGCCTGCCCGGGCTCGCGTATCTTTCCGGCGTTGCCGATGTCGGCTGGACCGCAATAGGTCTCGCAGTCGGAACATATCTCAACTGGCTGTTCACCGCGCTCAGACTGCGCAGATATACCCAGGAGACCGGCTCGTTCACTATTCCGCAGTTCTTCTCCCGCCGCTTCAGGGATGACAAAAACATTCTCGCGGTGCTCGCGGCGGTTATAATTATTATTTTCTTCATTCCCTATACTGCGTCCGGCTTCGCCGCCTGCGGCAAGCTGTTCTCCTCGCTGTTCGGCATGAACTACATGACCGCGATGATAATTTCCGCAGTCGTCATAGTCGCTTATACCACGGCGGGCGGATTCTTCGCCGCTTCGGCGACCGACTTCGTCCAGAGCATTATCATGACCGTGGCGATAGTCTTTGTCCTCGTTTTCTCAACGATATCGGCGGGCGGCGTTGACGCTGTTGTCGAAAACGCAAAGGCTCTCCCCGGCTATCTCTCGCTCACCGCATCATATATAGAAGATACCGGCAAGAGCGAGCCCTATAATCTTCTGCACATAATCACCACGCTCTCGTGGGGTCTCGGCTATTTCGGTATGCCGCATATCCTGCTTCGCTTCATGGCTATCGAGGACGAGAAGAAGCTCAAGCTTTCCCGCCGCGTGGCTTCGGTATGGGTCGTTATCGCCATGGCGATGGCTGTTCTTATCGGCATCGTCGGCAGAGCGCTGAGCAACACCGGTCTTGTCGATCAGCTCCACGGCAACGACACCGAGACTATTATAGTCCGCGTCGCGCATCTGCTCTCGACCTACGGCGCGTTCCCGGCTATCATGGCGGGTCTTATCCTCGCGGGTATCCTTGCGAGCACGATGTCCACCGCCGACTCTCAGCTTCTCGCCGCCGCTTCGAGCGTGTCCGAGAACATACTGCGTGAGGCGTTCCACCTCAAGATATCCGAGAAGAAGAGTATGCTCGCAGCGCGTCTTACCGTTATCGGCATAGCTATCCTGGGTATAATAATCGCCCGCAACCCCGACAGCTCGGTGTTCGGCATAGTCTCGTTCGCATGGGCGGGCTTCGGCGCGGCTTTCGGTCCGCTCGTTATCTGCTCCCTGTTCTGGAAGCGCACCACGCTCCCCGGAGCGATCGCCGGCATGGTGTTGGGCGGCGCGATGGTCTTTATCTGGAAATATCTCATCAAACCCATCGGCGGCGTGTTCGGCATATATGAGCTGCTCCCCGCGTTCCTTGTCGGTCTTGTCTTGATGGTTATAGTCAGCCTCTGCACCAAGGCTCCCTCCAAGGAGATAACCGACGAGTTCGACCGCGTCAAGGCTATGGGAAAGGCAAAATAATCCGCTGACGGGACTCTGACAATCAATTTGTTTTGACGGAACATTTCAGTTGTTAAAAGTGATAAAGCGATTTTCCTGATTTTCGTCATTTTTATTAAAAAAAGCGAAAATTTTTATGAGTATTGACAATAGGCTCATACGAAAGTATAATCAATAAAAATTGAAGGTAATTCACAATTGCCCTCATTATATCCGATTTTTTGCGCCGCAGTTGTCGGGCGGCGCCGAGAATAAAATAAAAAACAGGAAAGAAAAGAGGATTTTTATGAAAAAAGTATTTGCATTAGTCCTCGCTCTTGCTCTCGTGATGTGCGGCTTCACCGCATGCTCAGGCAAAAACGGCGGCAGCGATACCAAGACAGACGCCGATCTTACCAAGGTTGGCGAGTACACAGCTAACAACACCGAATATGTTATCGGCGCAACCGGCCCTCTGACCGGCGACGCTTCATCATACGGAAACTCCGTGCGCAACGGCGCTCAGCTAGCCGTTGACGAGATTAACGCCGCAGGCGGTCTCAACGGAGTAAACTTCAAGTTCGACATGAAGGACGACAAGGCCGGCGCCGTTGAGGCAGGTCAGGGCTTCACCTCCCTGCTTGAGGGCGGCATGCAGGTCTCCCTCGGCGCCGTTACCTCCGCATCCTGCGAGGCTTTCGGCACCGCAGCTGCTGAGTACGGCATCTTCTTCATGACTCCCTCCGCTTCCGCAGCTTCTGTTATCGAGACCGGCGACACCGCTTTCCGCGTCTGCTTCGGCGATCCCGACCAGGGCACACTTGCCGCTCAGGAGCTTACCTCGAAGTATAAGAAGATCGGCGCTATCTATGATACCTCCGACACTTATTCGCAGGGCATCTACGATGCATTCAAGGCGAAGATGAACGAGCTCGGCGTCTCCTACATCGAGCAGACCTTCGACAAGGAGAACAAGAGAGACTTCTCCACTCAGGTTGCCGCGCTTAAAGATTGCGACGTTATCTTCCTTCCCATCTACTACACCGAGGCGGGACTTATCGCAAAGACCTGCGCTTCCAAGGGCTGCAACGCGGTTCTCTTCGGATGCGACGGACTTGACGGCGTAGCCAGCCAGATCGACTCCTCCGTTAAGAACCAGATCAAGTACATCACCCCCTTCGATGTCAACAGCAAGGAAGAGAAGGTTTCAAAGTTCGTAAATTCCTACAAGGCAAAGTACAACGCTCTCCCCGACCAGTTCGCGGCTGACGCTTACGATGCAGTCTATGCAGTCTTCAACGCTATGAAGAAGACCGGCGTTAACAACGTCAAGGTCGATCCCACGGCTCTCGGTACTGCTATGGCAAAGGCTATCACCGCCTCCGACTTCTCCTATGACGGAGTTACCGGCAAGATGACCTGGGAAGCCAGCGGCGCCTGCAACAAGGTCCCCGTTATTGTTGAGCTTGGCTGATAACTATTAATTTCTAAAATTTATATTTATTGGTTTTTGAACGGCAGGGGAAGTGTATTCTCCTGCCGTTTTCTGTTTTTCTTTCGGCAGTTCAAGTTTCTCCCATTCTAAAGGAGCGTTAGGTTTATTATGAGTGTTATATTTGACGGACTCAGCCTCGGCGCCATCTACGCCCTCATAGCACTGGGCTACACGATGGTTTACGGCATCGCGAAGATGCTCAACTTTGCCCACGGCGATATCATCATGGTCGGCGCATATGCCGTTTTCACAACGCTGGCGGCGGGCGGAAATCTCGCTATCGGCGTTCTGGCATCTGTTATAGTCTGCACGCTGATGGGTATTATTATCGAAAAGGTTGCCTACAGACCCCTGAGAGGCGTTACCCCCATCGCGGTTCTGATAACCGCTATCGGCGTCAGCTACCTGCTTCAGAGTATCGCGCAGCTCATCTTCGGCGCAAAGGCGCAGAGCGTGTCTCTGCCCTCACTCGGCGCGGTGAGCATTGCGGGCACCAATGTCAGCGTCAGCTCGATCCTCACCATGGGCATAAGCGCGGTTATAATGATTGCCCTGACCCTGTTCATCAAAAAGACCAGGACCGGACGCGCCATGCTTGCCGTCTCCGAAGACAGGGGTGCGGCTCAGCTCATGGGTATAAATGTCAACAAGATAATTACCGTCACCTTTGCAATCGGCTCGGCTCTCGCCGCGTTCGCGAGCGTGTTCTATCTCTTCCAGATACCGACTGCGGAGCCGACCCTCGGCTCGATGCCCGGCATCAAGGCGTTCACCGCGGCGGTTATCGGCGGCATCGGCTCCATCCCCGGCGCGATGATCGGCGGCGTGCTCCTCGGCGTTATCGAGAAGATATGCCTTGCCGTCCCCGTCCTCGCACCCTATACCACTGCCGTTGAATTCAGTCTTTTGATTTTGATCCTTCTTGTAAGACCCATCGGTCTGCTCGGCAAGAAGAGAAGAGAGAAGGTGTAATTGATGAGTAAAACAAAGACAGAAAGCAAATTCAAGCTCAAAAATTACATCAGCTATATAATGGTCATCGTCGTCCTCGGCGTGTCGGTCATTCTCCAGCTGACCGGCAACCTCCAGCGCTCGGCGTCGACCCTGCTCGTCCAGATAGCTTACAGCATCATCCTCGCCGTCTCCCTGAACCTCGTCGTCGGCTTCCTCGGCGAGCTGTCGCTCGGTCACGCGGGCTTCATGTGCGTCGGCGCATATCTCGGCGGATACATAGCCATTCAGCTCTCTGATGTTATCGGCAGCAAGCTTCTGGTGCTCATCATCAGCATGCTCGCCGGCGGCGTGATAGCCGCAATATTCGGTCTCATCGTCGGACTTCCCGCGCTCAGACTCAAAGGCGACTACCTCGCGATAGTGACCCTCGCTTTCGGCGAGATAGTCAGAACAATATTCAAGAACCTCGATGTTTTCGGCAAGGCAATGGGTCTTCGCACGAACACGATAAAGTACGATACGAGGAACGATACCTCGCTCTATATCGTCGCTTTCGTCGTCGTGCTCATCGTCCTGTTCATGATAAACAATCTTATCCGCTCAAAGCACGGCAGAGCGATAACCGCTATACGCGACAACGAGATAGCGGCAAAGGCAATGGGCATAAACGTGACTTTCTATAAGCTCTTTGTGTTCGTATTCTCCGCGTTCTTCGCGGGCGTCGCAGGCGTTATCTATGCGCATTACATCACGCCCGTCCAGTATTCGGTGTTCTCGTATAACTACTCTATCGAAATCCTCGTCATGGTCGTTCTCGGCGGCATGGCAAGCATCAACGGCTCGATAGTCTCCGCCGCGCTTATCACGATAATCAACTTCGAGCTCCAGAGCAAGCTCTCCGGCGACCTCGCGGCGCTCAAGTACCTTATCTATGCGCTCATTCTTATCTGCCTCGTTATCTTCAACAACGCACCTGCGTTCACCCGCATAAAAGAGAAGCTCGCTCCGCGCTTTATCATGGCGCGCATCGCGGACAAGAAGCGCAAGCCTGAGGATATCAGCGACGACAAGGGCGAGTGGAGCAACGTTCCCACAAAGATCTCCATGGACGAAATCCTCTCTGTCGATATGCAGCAGGGCAAGGAATTTGTCCCCGACAAGCCGCAAAGGGAGGAAAGAAAAATGGCTGAATATGTTCTTGAAACAAAGGATCTCGGCATTTCCTTCGGCGGACTGAAAGCGGTCGAGAATGTCGATCTGAAAATAAAGAAAAAGCAGCTCTACGGTCTCGTAGGACCCAACGGAGCGGGCAAGACAACGGTCTTCAATATGCTCACCGGCGTCTATCAGCCCACAACCGGAACTTTCTACTTAAACGGCGAAGAGCTCCGCGGCAAGAGCCAGGAGCAGATAAACCACAAGGGCATCGCGAGAACGTTCCAGAACATCCGTCTGTTCAACAACATGAGCGTGATAAGAAACGTCCTTGTCGGTCTGCATAATCAGCCCGAGTTCAAATGCGATATCTTCTCGAGCATCTTCCGCCTCCCGAAGCACTACAAGACGGAGAAGGCGATGCGCGACAAGGCAAAGGAGATACTCCGCATCTTCGACCTCTATGACGAGCGAAACAATCTCGCCTGCAACCTGCCTTACGGCAAGCAGAGAAAGCTTGAGATAGCCCGCGCTCTCGCGACCAATCCGTGCCTGCTGCTCCTCGACGAGCCGGCGGCGGGCATGAACCCCCACGAGACAGAGGATCTGATGGACATAGTCAGGCGCATAAGAGACGAGTTTGACATGACCATACTTCTTATCGAGCACGACATGAAGTTCGTGTCGGGCCTTTGCGATGAGATAACCGTGCTGAACTTCGGCACAGTGCTCGCGCAGGGCAAGACAGAGGACGCGCTGAGTGACCCCGAGGTCATAAAGGCGTATATCGGTGAATAAGGGGGAAAAGTCATGGCATTGTTAGAAGTCAAGGACCTTCAGGTCTATTACGGCGTTATAAGAGCGCTCAAGGGCATCAGCTTCCATGTCGATCAGGGCGAGATAGTCTCGCTCATCGGCGCAAACGGAGCGGGCAAGACCACCACGATGCAGAGCATCATGCGCCTCATTCCGATAAAGAGCGGCTCCGTCGTCTATGACGGAAACGAGATAAACAAGATTCCCGGTCATAAGCTGGTCGGCATGGGAATGAGCCAGGTGCCCGAGGGTCGCCGCGTGTTCCAGGAGCTGACCGTCTATGAAAACCTGCTCCTCGGCGCATATACGCAAAAGGACAAAAAGAAGATAAAAGAGGATATCGACGAGATCTGCACCCGCTTCCCCCGCCTCGGCGAGAGAAAGTCGCAGATAGCGGGCACTCTTTCCGGCGGCGAGCAGCAGATGCTCGCAATGGGCAGAGCTATGATGAGCCACCCGAAGCTGCTCATGCTCGATGAGCCGTCGATGGGTCTGTCCCCGCTGTTTGTCGATCAGGTGTTCGAGATAATCAAGGACTATCACAAGTCCGGCACGACCATCCTGCTCGTCGAGCAGAACGCGAAAAAGGCGCTCTCCATCTCCGACCGCGCCTATGTCCTCGAAACCGGCGCAATAACCGCAGAGGGCACCGCGCAGGATCTGCTCAACAACGAAGAGATAGTCAAAGCCTATCTCGGCGGCTGATAAAATATAATTTATATGACGCTCCGAAGTTTTTCTTCGGGGCGTTTTTCTTTTCAAAACGCAAAATATATGATAATATAAAAATAAAGGCAAGCCCATGCGTTACCTAAAGCACCTTTTTGTTGTCTTTAAGAGTGAGCGGATGTCGTTGGAGAGGAGGTAATTATGGAGGACAAACTGCTTATTGACGGCTTGTTCGCACGCGACGAGAGGAGCGTGGCGCGGCTCGAGGAAAAATATTCGGGATACTGTTATACCGTGGCCTATGCCGTTGTGCGCTGCCGCGAGGACGCGCAGGAGTGCGTCGGCGACGCCATGCTTGGTGCGTGGAACTCCATTCCGCCGAACAGACCGGAAAATCTAGGCGCATATCTCGGCAGGATAGCGAGAAACTCGGCGCTGAATATGCTCAAAGCCCGCCGCTCCAAAAAGCGCGGCGAAAAGAATGTTGCCCTTGCTCTCGATGAGCTGTCGGAGTGTATACCGAGTGCCGAGAATACCGAGCAGCAGGCGGACACCGTTCTGCTGCGCGAGGCGGTGAACGGATTTTTAGACTCTCTCGAGCGGGAGAGGCGAATAGTTTTTATTCAGCGCTACTGGTATATGCTCGGCATATCGGAGATAGCCGCCGAGCGCGGAATGACCGAGGGCGCGGTAAAAATGTCGCTCAAGCGAACAAGGGACAGCTTAAAGATTTTTATCGAAAAGGAGGGCTTTATGGTATGAAAAAAGAAGATTTATTGAAGGCCGTAGGCGGCGCTGACGACAGGTTTATAGCCGAGGCCGCGCCGAAAAAAATAAATTTTAAGAACAGAGCGCCGCGCTATCCCATGCGCTTGATGACGGCGGCAGCGTGCCTCTGCATAGTCGCGGCGGTGTTCTTCGGCTATTGGCTGATAAGCCCCGCCAGGCTGCAAAAGATATCACTCGGCACAGTGGGCTTTTCCGGCGAGGGAGCCGGCGCTCACACGCCTGTTGTGCGCGACATAAGCGAATACACGACGGGAAACCCGTGGAGCGCGGAGATGAAGCTGAAGCGTCTGCCCGTCTACAAAAACACGCAGTCGCTAAGCTATGACGAGCTGCTCTCGACCGTGCGCAAAACTGCCGAAAAATCAGGCGCGCAGATAAAGTCGGTGACGCAGGAGAATCTCCCAGAATGCGAGTGGGTAGTCAGCGAAAATTCGCTCTACGCCGTTAGAGCCGAGACGGATATCGGCTTGATATCGGCGTTTGCGACGGGCGGGGTAAGTATAAACTTTTCCGAGCCTGTTGCGGGAAACGGCACGGGGCGCGATGCCGCAGGGTACTTCATTGAAAAGTATTCTTCTGTAATCGGCTTCAAAAATCCGGTGCTCTGCGTCACTTCCGACTATGATATAAACGGCGGGGAGAGTGCGGAATACCGCGTCTATGACGGCTCGGGCGGCGATTTGAAAAGAGTAAAAAGCTATAATTTCGGGAGCGTGTTTTTTGATATAAACGAAAACGACGGGCTTGAATCGATAAGAATCAGTTCCGTCGACGGCGCAAAGAAGCTCGGTGATTATCCGATAATATCATATAAAGAAGCCGAAAAGCTTCTGCTCGGCGGCGAATATATCTCCGGCTCGGCGGACGGAATAGAAAACGGCGTGGTTACGCGCGAGAAGATAAAAAAAGTCGAGCTTGTCTATTCCATAGACCCCATGGACGCGTATTTCGCGCCGTATTACAGATTCTATGTTGAGCTTGACCGCTCGCCTGCCGCCGGATTCAAATGCTATGGCGAGTTCGATGTGCCTGCGGTAAACAGCAAATATATATCAAATTAAATTATATTTTGGGGCTGCCCGTTCGGGCGGCTCCATTCTTTATAATTTGTTTATTGGTTTGCGCGCCGAAAGGTGCTACAATTAGACTATTGATACAAGTGAGGTGTTTTCTGTGGGCAGATATCCGATAGACCGCAAGGAGCGCGTGACGCTCGGCGGGCTTGGACAGACGATTCACATTTGGGGAACGAAAAACGAAAATCCGGTCATTCTGTTTCTTCACGGCGGACCGGGCGTGCCCAACCGCCACGACATGGCTAAAGACGGCTTCGGGCTGACGGACGACTTCACTGTCGTCGCGTGGGATCAGCGCGGAACGGGCGGCTCGTATTTCGGCTGCGACCCCGAGAGCCTGACACTCGAACAGCTGATATCCGACTGCGCCGAGCTTATTTCATGGCTCTGCAAAACGCTCGGCAAGGAGAAAATATTTATCGTCGGCGGCAGCTGGGGCACCGAGCTCGGCACATTCGCCTGCGCCCGCGTGCCGGATAAGATAGCCGGATATATCGGTTACGGCCAGGTCGTCAACGGAGTCGAAAACGAGAATCTGTCCTATGCCTTTGCGATGAGAAAGGCTAAAGAGGCGAACGACTCGGAGAGCATAGCAAAGCTCAAACAGGTCGGGCCGCCCGTCAACGGGCAGTATAAGCCGGTGTTCGAGGGGCTCATGACCCAGCGGCGCATACTCGGAAAATACGGCGGACACACGGTCAAAAAAGAAAGCTACTTCAAAGGCACCGTCCTGCCGATGCTGCTTTCGACGGAGCTCAGCATAAAAGACAAATACGGCGCGGCGAAAGGCTATAAGCTCTGCCTGACACAGATGTGGCCGACGCTCGTCAATTATGATTTCACCACTCAGCTTCATACATTTGAAATGCCCTATTATATATTCCAGGGGCGGCGCGACGAAAACACCCCTGCGGCGCTGATTCAGAATTACTATGATTCGATAGAAGCGCCGGACAAAGATTTAATTTGGTTTGAAAACTCGGCTCACCGCCCGTTGAGCGAAGAGCCCGAGCTGTTCAGAAAACATCTTCGCGAAAAATTTCTCAAAATAGCCGGAGACGGCGGGAGGAGAGAGAAACAATGAAAAAAATAACAAACGGCAAGATCTTCGCCCTGTGCCTCGGAGATTTTGCAAGGGGACTTATCAACGGTATTATTACAACATACCTGCTGACTTTCTTCATCCCCACGAACTCGAACACAACTCTGCCGCAGTTTTTTATGAAAGCTGCGCTGACTATGGCGATAATTCGCGGAATCGGCACGGTTATCGACGCTGTTACAGACCCGTGGGTCGCGAGCCTCTCGGACAACAGCAAGGCAAAGAGCGGCAGGCGCATCTCTTTTATGCGCTGGTCTGCTATACCTTACGGGCTGTTCTGCCTGCTTATCTTTTTCCCGCCCATGGCGGGTTCGAGCGTTATAAACGCCATATGGGTCGGCGTGATGCTCGCGCTCTATTACCTGTTCTCGACGCTCTATAACATCCCCTACAGCGCGCTCCAGGCGGAGGTCGTCGCCGAGCCGCGCAAGAGAGTGTTCCTCTATTCTGTAGTCAGCCTGCTCTATGTCGTCTCGTCGGCGATGGTATTCTGCACATCTATGATAAAGAGCATACTGATGAAAAACGGCATCGAGGAGATATGGGCTCTGCGCATTCCGTTCATCGTGTTCTGCGTGCTCGGCGGAATAGCCGCACTCATCCCGGCTTTTGTTATCAAAGAGAAGGACTATGTCGAGCCGAAAGAATATCACCAGTCCATCTGGGATGCACTCAAGGCGACCGTCTCTTATCCGAACTTCGCGATAATCACCGTGGGTTATCTTATCATGTGGATAGCGTTCACCTTCTTTAACACCGCTGAGGTCTATTACATAACAAATCTCTTGAACCTCGGCGACGAGTGGGTGACATATGTCTCGGTTATATCAATAGGCGTCGGCATAATGACCTATCCGCTCGTCAATATATTGGCGCGCAAGGTCGGCAAAAAACCGCTTCTGCTCGGCGCGTGCATAACATATGTCCTGCTCTACTGCGCTATTTTCAACTACAACCTTGTTATCGACGCCATCGGCGCGAAGCCGTTCGCGATACTCATCGGACTCGTTATAGCCATGCCCATAGCGATAACGAACATAATCCCCTCGTCCATCTTCGCGGATCTCGCGCAGTACGACTCGATAAAGACCGGACAGAACAGAGCGGGTATGTTCTTCGCCGCGCGCAACTTTGCCAACAAGATGTGCCAGGCGATAGTCGTTATCGCGTGCTCGCTACTGCTCGGCAAGGGCGCAGACGGCACGGGCGCCGCAACGAGCGCGGGCGTGCGCAACACGGCGCTTGTCGCTATGATTTTCGTCGCGATTTCGGTCGTTGTCTATATCTTCTATAACGACAAGGAGATAGCCGCCGCGATAAAGGCGCACAACGAAGCGCAGGAAAAAGAGAGCAAAAAAGCCTGATTTCGGCGCAAAGCAAGCAAACAAACATAAAATCAACCGCCTCCGAATCGGAGGCGGTTTTGTGTTTTATTTTATCTTTAATTCGGCAGCTGTTCGAGCGAGCGAAACTCGTAGCCCTGCTTGCGCGCCCAGTCGATGATATCGCCGAGGGCGGCGGCATTGTCGGGCGAGACGGAGTGGAGCAGTATAACCGCGCCCGGATGCAGGCGCGAAGTCACGGTGTCGAACGCATACTGCTTGCCTTTAGTGTCGTTGACATCCCAGTCGGCGTAGGCGACCGACCAGAACACGGATTTATATCCGAGCGAGGAGACGAGGTCGAGCGCCGAGGCGGAATATGACCCCATCGGGAAGCGGAAATACGGCGAGGAATAGCCGAACTTTTCGCGCAGGTAGTTGTCGCAGGTCTCGATTTCCGTCGCCATTTTCTCTCGGCTTATCTTCGAAAAATCGGGGTGGGTCGTCGAATGATTGCCGACGATGTGCCCCTCGTTTATCATTCTTGCGATAAGTCCGGGTTCTGCCTTAATATTCGAGAGCGTGCAGAAAAATGCGGCGGGTACGTTCTTCTGCTTGAGAATGTCGAGCACGGTCGTTGTGTATCCGTTCTCCCAGCCGCAGTCAAAGGTGAGATAGAGGACTTTTTCTTTCGTCTTCATGTCTATCGAGACGGCGTTGAAGCCCTTCTCGTCGAAATATTTCTGCGCGTTCGTCGAGTTCTGGTGCGGAACGCCGTTTTTGGATACGCCGTAGCTGTATCCGACTGTCGCTGTTGAAAGCCCGCGCGTGTTCTGCGGGTCGGTTGTGGTCAGTTTTATCTTCGGCAGCGGGGAGAGTCCGGTGTACGTTCCGGTGTTCGGATCGAGCTTGCCTTTCTCCGTTTTGCGCTGCGCCAAAATTGTGTTCTCGGGTGCTTTTGTCGTCTGCGGAGCTTTTGTGGTCTGCGGCGCAGTCGTTGTCTCGTCGCGCTTCTGACCCGTAACGGGCGCGTTGCCGTGGGTGGCGTCCGTGCTGTCGTCAACGACTTTTGTTTTGCACGCGCACAGCGAGATAATGAGCATCAGCGCGAGCGCGAGGCTTAAAAATCTTCGTCTCTTCATTTAACACAGTCCTTTCACAGATATTCGTGATTATTGTGTGCCGAAAAAGGCGATTTTAATATCGAATGCGAAAACATTTTGATTTTGAATTATACCATTTTATATTATACCACAATAACCAATAAAATCAATTGAGAAGCCGCAAAATTCGACTCTTTGAGCCCTTCGGCTCATTGACACCGCGCGGGCGATAATATATAATTAAGTGTATTTGATTTTTCGGAGGTGCGTTTTTAGTATGGTCAGAGCAATTGTGGGTGCCAACTGGGGCGATGAGGGCAAAGGTAAGATTACCGATATGTTTGCCTCCCAGGCGGACATGGTCATTCGTTTTCAGGGCGGCGCCAATGCAGGACATACGATAATCAACGACTACGGCAAGTTCGCGCTCCATCTTCTGCCGTCAGGCGTGTGCCAGCCCGGCACGGTCAACATCATCGGCAACGGCGTGGCTCTCGATATCGAGAAGCTCGTCAAGGAGATCGAGCATGTCACTTCGGCAGGCGTGCCGCAGCCCAATATCCTCGTTTCCGAGCGCGCGCAGATCATGATGCCTTATCATGTTATGCTCGACACCTATGAGGAGGAGCGCCTCAAGGATAAAAAATTCGGCTCGACAAAGAGCGGTATCGCTCCGTTCTATTCGGACAAGTATGCGAAGATCGGCTTCCAGGTCTGTGAGCTGTTCGATGAGGAGTATCTCAGAGAGAAGCTCGAAAGAGTCTGCGAAGTGAAGAATCTGCTGCTCGAGCATGTCTATCACAAGCCGACTCTCGATGTGGACGAGCTGTTCGACCACATGATGAAGCTTCGCGAGATGGTCAGACCTTATGTCGCGGACACCGGCAAGATTATCCGCCAGGCTGTCAAGGACGGCAAGAATATTCTTCTTGAGGGGCAGCTCGGCTCGCTCAAGGATCCCGATTTCGGTATCTATCCCATGGTCACATCGTCGTCGACCCTCGCGGGCTTCGGCGCCGTCGGCGCAGGCATCGCGCCCTATGAGATAAAGGAGATAGTCACCGTCACCAAGGCTTATTCGAGCGCCGTCGGAGCGGGCGAATTCGTCAGCGAGATATTCGGCGAAGATGCGGACAAGATGAGAAACCACGGCGGCGACGCCGGCGAATACGGCGCAACGACCGGCAGACCGCGCCGCATGGGCTGGTTTGACTGCGTCGCGACCCGCTACGGCTGCGAGGCTCAGGGCGCAACTCAGGTCGCGCTCACCGCGCTCGACTGCCTGTCGTATCTCGACGAGATAAAGCTCTGCGTCGGCTATGAGATAGACGGCGAAGTCACAAAGGACTTCCCTGTCACCTCGCGCCTGAAAAAGGCAAAGCCCGTCTATGTCACCATGCCCGGCTTCAAGTGCGACATCCGCGGCATAAGAGAGTTTGACAAGCTTCCCAAGGAGGCTCAGGACTATGTCCTCTTCATCGAGAAGGAGATCGGCGTGCCGATAAAGCTCGTTTCCAACGGACCGAGAAGAGAAGAGATTATAGTCAGATAAAAAAGGGTGGATATCATGCAGGACAATCATGAGAAAGTTCTCGTGCTGGACTTCGGCGGCCAGTACAATCAGCTCATCGCGCGCCGCGTAAGAGAGCACAATGTCTACGCCGAGATAAAACCGTACAGCCGCATAACCGTCGACGAGATAAAGGCGGCGGGCTATGTCGGAATAATATTCACGGGCGGACCCAACAGCGTCTATGACGAGAGCTCGCCCCACTATTCGCCCGAGATACTCGACGCGGGCATCCCCGTGCTCGGCATCTGCTACGGCGCTCAGCTTATCGCATATATGGCGGGTGGCGTTGTCAAAACGAGCGGCTCGAAGAGCGAATACGGCAAGATAGATATGACCCGCAGCAAGGACAGCCGACTGCTCAGAAATATCCCCGAGGATACGAGCGTCTGCTGGATGAGCCACACGGACTATATCAGCAACCCGCCCGAGGGTTACAAAGTGACTGCCGTCACGCGCGACTGCCCCTGCGCGGCGATGGAGAACGATGAGAAGAAAATCTACGCCGTTCAGTTCCATCCCGAGGTCATGCATACGCAGTACGGCGAGGAGATATTCAAAACATTCCTCTTTGATATCTGTGGATGTAAGGGCGACTGGGTCATGTCAAGCTTCGTCGAAGAGCAGGTAAAGCACCTGCGCGAGAAGATAGGCGACAAGACCGTGCTTTGCGCCATGTCCGGCGGAGTCGACAGCTCCGTTGCCGCCGTGCTTCTGCACAGAGCGGTCGGCAAGCAGCTGACCTGCGTTTTCGTTGACCACGGCCTGCTCAGAAAGAACGAGGGCGACGAGGTCGAGCACATCTTCCGCGAGCGCTTTGATATGAAGCTCGTCAGAGTCAACGCCCAGGAGCGTTTCCTCACCAAGCTCGCAGGCGTGACCGAGCCGGAGAAGAAGAGAAAAATTATCGGCGAGGAGTTTATCCGCGTCTTTGAAGACGAGAGCAAGAAGCTCGGCAGGATGAATTTCTTCGTTCAGGGCACAATATATCCTGATGTTATCGAGAGCGGCGTGGGCGACGCGGCGGTCATCAAGAGCCACCACAATGTCGGCGGACTGCCCGACCACATCGATTTCGATGAGCTCATCGAGCCCCTGCGTGACCTGTTTAAAGACGAGGTCCGCAAGGTCGGACTTGAGCTCGGCATCCCCGAGGATCTTGTCTGGCGTCAGCCGTTCCCGGGTCCCGGACTTGCCGTGCGTATCCTCGGCGACATCACCGAGGAGAAGCTCAATATTCTCAAGGATGCGGACGCTATCTTCCGCGAGGAAGTCAAAATCGCCGGCATCGACCGCGACATCAACCAGTATTTTGCGGTGCTCACCAACGTCCACAGCGTCGGCGTTATGGGCGACGCGAGAACCTACGACAGCCTCATTGCGCTGCGCGCAGTGACTACTGACGACTTCATGACCGCAGACTGGGCGCGCATCCCGTTCGATGTGCTCGCAAAGGTCTCAAACCGCATCACCAACGAGGTCAAGGGAGTCAACCGCGTAGTCTACGATGTCACTACAAAGCCCCCGGCAACGGTGGAATGGGAATAAAATTCACAAGGAGAACAAACCATGAGCAGTAATGTACGTCCCGAATCCATGGAACGCATCACTACCCCCGAGCTTGCGAACAAGTTTATCGAAGAGCAGGTCGCTGCCGTGCGCGAGCAGGTCAGCGGCAAGAGAGTCCTGCTGGCTCTGTCCGGCGGCGTTGACTCGTCCGTAGTCGCGGCTCTGCTTATCCGCGCGATAGGCAAGCAGCTGGTCTGCGTCCATGTCAACCACGGACTCATGCGCAAGGGCGAGAGCGAGCAGGTCATCGAGGTTTTCAGAAACCAGATGGACGCGAACCTCGTCTATATCGACGCGACCGACCGCTTCCTCGATCTTCTCGCCGGAGTCAGCGACCCCGAGAAGAAGAGAAAGATAATCGGCGGCGAGTTCATCAAGGTCTTTGACGAAGAGGCGTCGAAGCTTGAGGGTATCGAGTTCCTTGCACAGGGAACGATATATCCCGACATCCTCGAATCCCACGGCGTAAAGGCTCACCACAATGTCGGCGGCCTGCCGGAGGACATGAAAATGGAGCTTGTCGAGCCCGTAAAGCTGCTCTTCAAAGATGAAGTCCGTGTTGTCGGTGAGGCTCTCGGTCTGCCGCACAGCATGGTATACCGCCAGCCGTTCCCGGGTCCCGGACTCGGAGTACGCTGCCTCGGCGCGATAACGAGAGACCGCCTGAACGCCCTGAGAGAAGCCGACGCTATCCTCAGAGAGGAGTTCGACAAGAACGGTCTTGCCGGCAAGGTCTGGCAGTATTTTATCGCTGTGCCCGACTTCAAGAGCGTCGGCGTGCGCGACGGCAAGCGCTATGAGGGCTGGCCGGCAATCATCCGCGCGGTGAACACCACCGACGCCATGACCGCCACTATCGAGGAGATCCCCTACGCTCTCCTGCATCATATCACCGACCGCATCACCCATGAGGTCGAGGGTATCAACCGCGTCGTAATGGATCTCACCCCCAAGCCGATCGGCACGATTGAGTGGGAATAAAACGAAAAATCCGAAAAAGCCAGTAATATCAAGGCTTTCCTGACTTCGTTCCCGTGTTCTGATAAGGTTTTGATAAGATTCCACTGAAGTGCAATTATTCTGTGCTTCAAGTGGTTTGTGAGTAAAGAATAATTTCTTATTTCTCACAAATATCCATATTAACAAGTAAGCCCGTACTGATGGGATGTCAGTACGGGCTTTTTGTCGTTCTTTTTTCAGTTATTCTGCGTCCTCTTTCAAGGCATTGATAAGCAGATCGCTGAGTTCCTGCGAGGGAACTTTAGCCCAACGCTGGGTGGTGTCCTCTGCCGGGAAGGTATAACGCCAATGGTCATACTGCTCCTTGCTGATTTCACCTGCTTTGAGCTTTTCAGCCTGGTCAGCCCATGCAGACAGCATTTTGAAAATGGATTCATTCATTGTTCGCTTGCTGCCGTCAAAGACGATATGTATTTCCTCACCTTGCTTTTCTACTCTTATGCCATGAATGTCCTCAATGGCAAACAGAGTATGGATAAAGCCAAGATCACTGTCAATATCGGGGACTTTCAGCGCCAATGGAGAAACCTCCAGGACATCTGCAAGAGATTTTACCAGATCATCTTTGGGAGTTCTGGAGCCAGACTCGTACTGAGCCATGCGAATATCAGCGGTCTTTTGAGGAAACCCCACAGCCTGACCAAGCCATTTTTGTGTCATACCACGCAGATTACGGATAAAACGGATTCTTTCACCGATTGCCATAGACTTTCGCTCCTTTTGAGTTGTTGACACAAGCATAGCATAAATGTTTAGTGAATGTCAAGATAACCTAAATAAAAAAGTTTAATATTTTCTCGAAAGCCTATTGACATAACGGAATTTGCTTAGTATACTAAGAACACAGACTTAAACTAATCTGTTTAATATGTAGAGAGGAGGATTCTTATGGAAAAGAAATTTATACGAGTAGATGAGGTAGCCAGAGAACTTGACATTTCAATAAGCCACGCATACAAGATTATGCACCAGCTTAACGAAGAATTGGAAGCGAAAGGTTTTGTTACCGTTTCGGGACGCCTCAACCGTCAGTATTTCAACGAAAGGCTCTATGGAGCAGAAAGGAAGGAAGAAGATGCCGGCATATAAGAACAAAGACAGTGGTTCGTGGTATGTAGTCACACAGTATACAGACTGGACAGGAGAGCGCAAGCAGAAGTGTAAGCGTGGTTTCAGCACCCGCCGTGAAGCACTGGAATGGGAGGAAAAGTTCAAGCAGCAGAGTTCCGGAAACTTGAACATGAGCTTTGAAGCCTTTGTTGAGATTTATACCAATGACCTGAAAGCAAGGCTGAAAGAGAGCACTTGGCAAACGAAGAACAACATTATCCAAAACAAAATCGTTCCCTACTTTGGCAATCGAAAAATCAATGAGATTGTCACAAAGGATGTGATTGCCTGGCAAAATGAGCTGCTTGCCTATCGAGACGAGAAGCACAAGCCCTATTCCCCAACCTATCTTAAAACGCTTCATAATCAACTATCTGCTATTTTTAACCACGCAGTACGATTTTATGACCTGCGATCCAACCCGGCTGCGAAAGCTGGAAATATGGGGAGTGAGGAAAGTAAGGAAATGTTGTTTTGGACAAAAGAGGAGTATCAGAAATTTGCTGAGGTAATGATGGACAGGCCTATATCCTACTATGCCTTCCAGATGCTTTATTGGACAGGCGTCCGTGAGGGCGAATTGTTGGCTCTCACTCCGGCAGACTTTGACTTTGAGCGGGGAACGGTGAAAATTAACAAGACCTATCAGAGATTGAATGGAAAGGATGTGATCACACCACCTAAGACCAAACAAAGCAACCGTACCATTCAGATGCCTGAGTTCCTCTGTGAGGAGATGAAGGAGTTTTTCGGGATGCAGTATGGACTGAAAAAGAAAGATCGCATTTTCACCATTAACAAGAGCTATCTCCACAGAGAAATGGACAGAGGAGCAAAAGTAGCCGGAGTTAAGCGCATCAGGATACACGATTTGCGTCATAGCCATATTAGCCTTCTGATTGATATGGGCTTTTCAGCAGTAGCCATAGCCAATCGTGTAGGTCACAAAAGTGTGGAAATCACTTACCGATATGCGCACCTGTTCCCTTCCAAGCAAAAAGAAATGGCAAGTAAACTAAATGACATGAACAAAGGAGAGTGATTTTAATGTCAGCAAAAAATGTAGACAAACACAACCGCTTCCGCAGCATTACTGTAGGATTTCGAGTTTCACCGGAAGAGCAGGAGGAACTGAACCGAGCAGTAGCCCTGTCGGGACTTCCAAAGCAGGAATACTGTTACCGCAAGTGTATGGGGCGTGAAGTGGTGGTGCAGCCGAACCCAAGGGTTCACAAAGCCCTGAAAACCCAGATGGCAGCGATTCTCGCAGAGCTTGAACGCATCGCTACGGGAGAGAATATCCCGGAAGAGCTGCTGTCTACCATCGACCTGATCGCTATCACCATGCAGGGACTGAAAGGAGAAAATGAAAATGACTGATAAAATAGAAAAGACTGCCCTGAACACATCTGTTGGCGCAGATGAGAGGCAGTCAATTCAAAAAACCACTGACAGTATTATACCCACTTCCAATCTGAAAATCAATGATCCCACTGAAAATTCCGAAGAAAGCTTTGAGGAAATGTGCCGAAGAATGCAGCGGCTCACCGATCCTCGTTACCTGCATACCATTACCCTGACAGAACTTTTCCAGACAAGTTATACCAGCAGACCGCCCATTATCGAGGGGCTGCTCTATGCTGGGGCATATATCCTTGCAGGGGCACCAAAAATCGGTAAGTCCTTTATGGTGGCTCAAATCGCCTACCATGTCAGTACCGGACAGGATTTGTGGGGATATAAAGTCCATCAGGGAACAGTTCTCTACCTTGCGCTGGAAGATGATTTTCAGCGTATCCAGAGCCGTATGTTTATGATGTACGGTGTAGAGGATACCCCCAACCTTCACTTTGCCACTACTGCCGGAAAGATTGGAAATGGACTGGATGAACAACTGGAAAACTTTATACGAGAACACTCTGACACCAATCTCATTATTATTGATACCATGCAGAAGATTCGGGAAGTTGGCGGAGAAGCGTACAGCTACGCCAGTGATTATGAAATCATTGGCAAGATTAAGCAGTTTGCCGATCAACACGGTATCTGTGTGCTGACCGTCCACCACACCCGGAAGCAGCAGGCAGACGATTCCTTTGAGACAATTTCCGGAACCACGGGATTGCTGGGATGTGCGGATGGTTCGCTGCTGATGCAGAAGAAAAAACGCACGGGACTGGATGCTACTGTCAAGGTCGTGGGGCGTGATCAGCAAGACCAGATCCTTTACTTGAAGAAAGACCCGCAGACCCAAATCTGGAATCTGGAGAGATTGGAAAATGAACTGCACAAAGAGCCGCCTAACCCGGTTTTGGAAACGGTAGCAAAGATGGTAACAGAAGTTTGGTGCGGCAGCCCTACAGAGCTGGTTTCTTTCCTGCAAATTGATATGCAGCCCAACACCCTGACAAAGCATTTGAATGTCAACTCGGGGCGATTGCTATTGGAGCATAATATCCAGTATGAAAATACCCGTACCCATGCAGGGAGAAAGATTACGCTGACACCTGTTTCGGAAAAAGCGTGACGATAGTGTCGGTCGTGACGGTGATTTTGATGGTATGTAAAACACCGTCACCATCGTCACGACCGTCACGGAAAGGAAGGGATAGGAAATGAAGAATGTACAAATACCCTATGATCTGTTTATTGACCTTTTGCATTATCACCTTGTTCAGGAAGATGATTATGCAGAGGACATCTGGCAAGGTCTGGAAGAAAAACTGGATGCTATGGTGCGGCATGAGTTGTATGTGAAATATAAGACCGCACCAACCGAGGAAGAACGAGAGCAGGCAAGGCTGGAATATTTGGACAGACGAGGCGTGCCTAAGAGTTTCCGATGGTAAATTTCCCTTTGTCGGCAATAGACAGGAGCGTGGCACGCTCCTGTGAATGGCAGATAAGGGAAAGGTGGAAGCTGCCGCCCGGCGAAACCGTGCAGGTGTCGAGAGGGACTGCCGCAGGCAGAAAAGCCCCCGGCAGGGCGCAACAGCAGCTTTTGATGGACGGAACGGCTGTCGAAAGTGCTTTTGCGT